>QWCF01000684.1_pt1 | contig 11830 bp, 8 predicted proteins | sample 1972521 | NCBI WGS metagenome assembly QWCF01 (sample SAMN09866715, study PRJNA288562) | Human oral metagenome isolate term4_saliva, whole genome shotgun sequencing...
TGATTTCTGCTCTGCCATGATTTAAGCCTCCTTTTTAGCTGCCCATTTAGCACGACGCTTCTCAGCATAAGCTGCAGAATACTTGTCCTGCTTAACGGTAATGTAACGAATAACCTTCTCGTCACGACGGAAGCCGGTTTCGAGAGTGTTAATAACTGATGGTTCTGCATTGAACTCTAACAATGCGTAGAAGCCTGATGACTTCTTTTGAATGTTGTAAGCCAACTTCTTCAGACCCCAGATCTCTTCGTTCAAGATCTCAGCACCATTATCAGTGAGCAGTGTCTTGAATTTAGCGACCGCTTCCTTCATCTGTTCGTCAGATAAAACGGGAGTCAAAATGAAAACGGTTTCGTATTGATTCATACTACTTAATTATATAAAATGAATTAAAAATGCACCTTGCATACGCAAATGCGACGCAAAATTACAACTTTTCGTGCAATTGACCAAATAATTTTAGTACTTTTGCTCATCGTATAGTACAATTACACGTTCAGTATGAGAAGATATATCAAATATTTAGGTCTTATTGCTATAGTTGTTGGCATTATCTTATTTGCAATACATGTTATTATTTCCTTCCAACGGAATACCCTCTTATTCTCTGGTTTGATATTGATCATAGGTGGAACTATTGCATTTATAAAAGGTAATAAACTTGATTTACCTTGAATACAAGCAACTATCAGATAACAAAAAGTAAAGTCCAATAGGACTTCATATTATGAAGAATCCTATTGGGCTTTTACTTACTCCTATTTAAATAGTTAATGTGCCATTAACCTTTAGTTTTTAATCCTCATCAGGTACAATAAGCTTATAACCTTTACCATGGATATTAATAATCTCAATCTGAGTATCAGGCTTCAAATGCTTACGGAGCTTTGTGATATACACATCCATTGAACGAGCATTGAAGTAATTATCATCAATCCAAATGGTCTTTAAGGCATAATCACGCTGGAGAATCTCATTAGAATGAGCACACAACAAAGCTAGCAATTCATTTTCCTTCGTTGTAAGCTTCGTCGTCTTCTCAGGGTCATTATCTAATGTCAATAATTGCTTCTGTGTATCGAAAGTAAACCGACCAATATTATACATAGTAGATTCTTTCGTCTTCTTCCCTCTTACTCGACGAAGGATTGCTTCAATACGGAAAACAAGTTCTTCCATAGAGAAAGGTTTGGTGATATAGTCATCTGCACCAATCTTGAAGCCCTCAAGTATATCTTCTTTCAGTTGTTTTGCTGTAAGGAAGATAATTGGAATTTCCGCATTTGCCTGGCGAATCTCTTGTGCTAGTGTGAATCCATCTTTCTTTGGCATCATCACATCAAGTACACAAATATCATACTTATTCTTCAAGAAAGCTTTATAGCCTACTTCACCATCTGGGCAAAGGTCAGCTTGAAAGCCTTTTGCCTGTAAATATTCACTCAATAGTGTTCCGAGGTTCTCATCATCTTCACACAATAAAATCTTTAACTTATCATCCATAATCTATAACTTTTAATGTTTATTCTTATACTTCTTCTTCTATTTCTTCATCACGAATCACGGGAAGTTTTATTATAAACTTAGTTCCCTTACCAAACTCGCTTAACACTTTAATTTCTCCACCATGTAAATCAACCATTCTCTTTACATAGGCTAAACCTAAACCGAATCCTTTTACATCATGTCTATTACCTGTATGTACACGATAGAACTTATCAAAGATCTTCTTTAAGTTTTCTTTCTTTATTCCCATACCTGTGTCACGCACAGAAAGATAAAGATGTTCATTCGTATTCCATGTCTTCAAATAGACATTTAATGGTTCGTCTGGCTTTGCATACTTGACAGCATTATCCAAGAGATTAAATATCACATTCTGGAAGTGCATCTCATCAACATACATAGTTGAATCAACAGCTTCAATCTCCGTATAGACTTTACCACCTGTATGTTCTACTCGCAGTGCGAAAGAGTGTGCAATAGTTTCAACCATCTCGTTTAAGTCTGTATATTTTTTCTTCAAAACAGCCTTCTTCCTATCGTACATACTCATCTGCAATACTTTCTCAACTAAGAAACGAAGTCGCTTAGCCTCATCGTTGATTACACCTCCCAAGTGTTCCACCATCTTCGGAGACTTTTCCAGACTCTTGTCATTCATCATCTGTGCCGCCAAAGAGATACTTGCAATAGGTGTCTTCAACTCATGTGTCATATTATTGATAAAATCGTTCTTTATCTCGCTATAACGCTTCTGACGGAAGATTGTCACAATAGTGAAGATAAAAGTTACCAACAACACAAACGTGAAGATGATTGAAGGTATCATAAAGCGAATACTAGAGAAGATGTAATTATTCATCTCAGGGAAGTGTACCTTCACAACTCCCATTCTACTCACTGGGTCATTACGGAACAACACCTGTGAGTAAGTATTCTCTTCCCCATCCGATACATAATCTGGACAACGATAGACTTCACGACCATCTTGCGTTGTAACCGTAAAATGATAGGGGATGTTAATACCATTATTCATCATCTCCGCCTTTAAATCTTGGTCTAACAATTTAAAGTTAATACGTTGTTTTAGAGGCTTATCTGATGCTGAATAAAGTATATTATATACAACCTCTTCAAGCATTGCTTTCTGATAGACATAACGATTACGAACAATCTCTTGCATGTTACGTTTTGTTGCAGAAAGCGAACTACTATCATTACGGAGAATCATTGCCTTAGGGGTCAATGATGGCTTCGATTGTAATAACTTCGCTTCAAAAGATGTATATGCATCGCCTTGACTATCTACTGCTGGAGTTTGATGTGTTGCAACGGAATTATCCTTTGAAGTTGAACGTTGTTCCGCCTGCTTACGCTCTTTCTTATTTACATCATCTTCTAAATAACGAAGGGTCTCATTCAATTCCATATTCCGAGAAGCCTGATAAAGAGCACGATTGACTGATTCGTCAAACTGTTCTTTCTTCATCTCAGCCATTTCTTCAATGTAATTGAGCTGGAGTAGAAGTAAGCCTAGGAATGATAATCCCATGATTACTGCAATAATCCAAATTGTCTTCTTCTTCATTATTATTACTTCTATTCGTGTAGGCTACGACTTCTGAATGAGATTCGGACTACAGCTCTACTACGATGTTCACGATTGCAAAGATAATATTTTATTAATCCATTAACACAAAAACGTTAACAAATAGAATATGATTTAAATTAATTAACGAATTATTATACTTAGGATTAATTATTATCAATTATATCGCAAGTATATTATCACAAGGATGACTAAAGAAAAGTCCAATGGGCAGACTCTAAATTGAACCTGCAAAATCGTAATGAATAACGAAACATCATTGATTTATTGAGAAAAGACAAAAAGACATATAAACCCATGTAAGTTAGCCTAGATTTAAATATAGGAATACTTCACCTTAAACGTCAATTAATCTCTAACTTAAACGCATATTAAACTTTAAGTTAAACGATGAATATACTTTAAGTTAAACGATAGTTGTACTTTAAGTTAGAGGTTAATTGTACTTTAACTTAGACTTTAATTAAACATAAACTTAAAGTGAAACAAAGTAGAATTAGGACATAAAGAAAGAGGCACGTTACAATCTTATCAAGAAGAAATAAGAAAGAACGCGCCCCACTAGGAAGATGATTATTAACTAAAAAAATAAACTATTCTTCTTCATCCTTTACTTCAGCTTCATGCTCCGCAATTAACTTCTGCTGTAAATCATTAGGAACAAGCTCATAACTAGCAAACTTAGTTGTGAAGCTAGCTCTACCACCAGTGAGGGAGCTGAGAGAAATACTATAGTTAGCAAGCTCTTTTAGAGGAATCTTTGCTTGTAACTTCTGATAACCTGCTTCTGAATCCATACCCATAATCATGGCACGACGTCCTTGTAAATCGCTCATCACATCGCCCATATAGTCACCTGGTACGTAAACTTCCAAGTCATAAATAGGTTCTAGAATCTTTGGACCTGCAGCTTTGAAGGCATCAGAGAAAGCATGGCGAGCAGCCAAAGTGAAAGAAAGTTCGTTAGAGTCAACTGGGTGCATCTTACCATCATAGACAATCACACGTACATCACGCGCATAACTACCAGTCAGAGGTCCACGCTCCATACAGTCCATGACACCTTTCAATATAGCTGGCATGAATCGAGCATCAATAGCACCACCGACAACAGAGTTGATGAACACAAGCTTACCACCCCAAGGAAGAGTGCGTTCTTCACAACCTTTAATATTCATCTTAAACTCTTGTCCGTTGAACTTATAGGTTATTGGAGCAGGCATACCTTCAGCGTATGGCTCAACAATCAAATGAACCTCACCAAACTGACCAGCACCACCACTTTGCTTCTTATGACGATACTCTGCCTTTGCTTGCTTAGTTATCGTTTCACGATAGGGAATCTTAGGCTCTTTAAAGGTTACCTGTAGCTTTTCATTGTTCTCTAAACGCCATTTCAAAGTACGAAGATGGAACTCTCCCTGTCCATGTACAATTGTTTGTTTCAACTCCTTACTTTGCTCAACAACCCACGTCGGATCCTCTTGACGCATCTTTAGTAATGCTGCCATGAGCTTCTCCGTTTCTTGTGAACTCTTAGCCTCGATAGCCCTAGAGTATTTTGAATTAGGATATTTAATGAAGTCGAAACGTTGATCAGTACCCTTACCATTGAGCGTGTTACCAGTCTTAACATCCTTCAACTTCACCATACAACCCAAATCACCGGCATTCAGCACGTCAACAGGAATACGATTAGCACCTGCACAAGCATAAAGCTGTCCAACACGCTCTTTTGAACCACGATCAGAGTTAGTAAGATCATCACCTGTCTTCACACTACCACTCATCACCTTAAAGTAACTTACTTCACCAATATGTGGTTCCATACCCGTCTTGAAGAAATAGAGTGATTCTGCGCCCTTAGAATCAGGAGCGACCTCTTCTCCACGTGTGTTATGCAGCTTAGGCATTTCGTCAACGAACGGAACGACATTACCTAAGAACTCCATCAATCGACGAACACCCATACTCTTACCAGCACATACACAGAAGACTGGGAAGATAGAACGTGTAACAAGACCTTTACGAATACCCTCGCGCAATTCGTCTTCTGAAAGTGTCTCTTCTTCAAAGAACTTCTCCATCAGTCCTTCATCGTTTTCTGCTGCTGCCTCAACAAGTGCTTTATGAAGTTCCATAGCCTTATCCATCTGGTCAGCAGGAATGTCCTCAATGATTGGTTCTCCACCTTCAGGCTTCCAGCTATACTTCTTCATCAACAGAACATCTATCAGACTATTGAAACCAGGACCTGTTTCTAATGGATATTGTACAGGAACACACTTTGAGCCATAAATCTCTTGCATATTTGCAATAAGATTATCAAAGTCGCACTTATCAGAATCAAGTTGATTAACCAAGAAGATTACAGGTTTCTTGAGTTTCTCTGTATAACGGAAGTTATTCTGTGTACCAACCTCTGGACCATACTGACCATTAATAAGTATGACTGCTTCATCAGTTACATTAAGAGCAGTTATTGCACCACCAATGAAGTCATCGCTACCCGGACAGTCAATGATATTCAGCTTCTTATTATTCCATTCTACATGGAATACCGTTGGAAACACCGAGTAACCATACTCCTGCTCAACAGGAAAGTAATCGCTAACCGTATTCTTAGCTTCAACTGAACCGCGACGCTTAATAACGCCGGCTTCGAATAACATACTTTCGGCAAGAGTAGTCTTGCCGCTACCCGCACTGCCAACTAAGGCAATGTTCTTAATCTCGTTTGTCTGATATACTCTCATATCTGATAGATTTAAGCTGTTAGTAATAATTTATTCGTTTCTAGGAGGACAAGTATTAACTCATCCATTCAGCGGTCTAAGTTAGACATTTCCTATGAGAACACCAAAGTTTCTTACTAAAAAAGCAAATTCTTTTAAAACTTATTAGTACATTTGCATTAGTTCTTATTAGTCATACATTAATATATACGAACAAACACCTATCATGTTAGGATTGTACATTCACATACCTTTCTGTGCCAGTCGCTGCATTTATTGCGGCTTCTATTCTACTGTGCCAGCCAAGAAGAAGGACGAAAGGCTTTCTATGGAAGAACAGTATGTGAACGCTATCTGCCATGAGATGGAAATGCGTGCGGAGAAAGACTATGAAATGTTTGGTGGGAGGACGACTGGTTTGACAAGTATATACTTAGGTGGTGGTACACCTTCACAGCTTTCCTTTGAAAGCCTAAAGAAGATATTCCAAACGATAGATAAGGTATATCACATTGGTTTAAAATGGGATATAGAGAACAACAGCAGCACCACTACTCTGCCTATCGAAGTCACTATGGAGTGTAATCCCGATGATGTAACGGAAGAGTTTGCACAGAATTTGCGTTCCCTTCCTATCAATCGTATCTCTATGGGAGCGCAGACTTTCTCTGACGAACGCCTACGTTTCCTACATCGTAGACATACTGCTGACGAGGTAGAAACTGCTGTCAAGCGTCTTAGAAGTGTAAACATCAAGAACATATCAGTAGACCTTATGTTTGGTTTTCCCAATGAGACACTTGAAGAATGGAAAGAAGACATTGATCGACTGCTTGCTTTAGACATTGAACATATCTCTGCATACAGTCTTATGTATGAAGAAGGGACTCCTCTCTATCGTCTTCTTCAAGCGGGAAAGGTCAAGGAGATGGACGATGAACTTTATCGTCAGATGTACGATACACTCATCGACCGCTTAACCGAAGCAGGTTATGAGCAATATGAGATTAGTAACTTTGCCAAGCTCAAACCACAAAGTTCAAACCTCGAAGTTCAAAGCCCCTATCGTTCTCAACACAATAGTTCTTATTGGCACAACGTACCTTATATAGGTATCGGTGCTGCAGCCCATTCCTACAGCAATGGTAAGAGAAGTTGGAACGTAGCAGACACTAAAGCTTATATCGCTGCTATCCAAGAAAACAAGCTTCCTTGCGAAGAGGAGATAATTGATACAGACACACATTACAATGATATGATAATGACTGCCCTCCGTACGTGTGAAGGAATAGACCTATCGACGCTCTCTGTTGAATACCGCACTTATCTCATGCATCTTGCCAAGCCTTTACAACAACAAGGTTTATTGAAAGAGGAGGATGGCTGGCTCCACCTTACACGTGAAGGTATCTATGTCAGCGACTCCGTTATGAGCGAATTAATGAAAGTATAAAGTATATCATCACCCAACATTCCCATGACCAACGAAGAATTTGAAAAGAAGTGGGCAGAGAACCGCAAAGAGGTTCTTGCTAACAACGAAGAATATCAACGCATTGTCCAAAGCTATAAAAGTTCAGGCTGGATAGACTATATCATCTTCATCGCAGGCTTTGTTATCTGCGAGAACTATACGAAGACTATTGTAAATAGTATCGTACTCCAATATCTCCTTGCACTTGTAGGAATGATTTTAATATGGTTGGGATATCGCCTTATCAAGAGTTTATTCAACAGCAAGCAAACATTAGAGGAACTCGAAGAAAAGATTAAGCATCAGTATAGAGACTCAATCTCCAACTGATAAAAAACACAAACCTCCGACCTTATAGTGCCTGAGAAGCACTCTAAAAGTCGGAGGTTTCGTATATTCAGCTTATCTGACGAATGCCTAGTTAAGCTTATTCTTTCTTTGCAGGCATCTTTTCCTTTGCTGGTGGCAACAGTAGATTTAAGATAACACCGACAACTGCAGAAAGTCCGATACCACTGATTGAGAAACTACCCCACTGCAGCACTGCACCTCCAATACCCATTGTCAACGTAATAGATATAATAATGATATTACGTGTGCGGTTGAAGTCAACCTTATGCTGAATGAGGTTCTGAATACCTACGGAAGCGATAGTACCGAAGAGCAATAACATGATACCTCCTAACACGGCTGCAGGAATACTCTGCAATAGAGCGCTCAACTTACCTATAACCGAGAATACAATAGCTGTTGCAGCAGCAATACGAATTACCTGAGGGTGTGTTACCTTAGTAATACTCATCGCTCCTGTCACCTCACTATAGGTTGTAACTGGAGGTCCACCAAAGAAAGATGCAGCCAAACAAGCCAAACCATCACCTAACATTGTACGATGCAATCCAGGAGATGCCGTAAAGTCTTTATCAGCAACAGCACTTACTACATAAATATCGCCCACATGCTCTATCACTGGTGCTATAGCAACAGGAATCATATAAAGGAATGGTTCCCATGCGAATTGTGGCAAATGGAAATCTGATAAGGCGGGAGGCAAAGCTAACCATGGTGCTGCCTCAACGTGTGAGAAATCAACAACGCCCAAACAAATAGCGACAATATAACCTGAAACGATACCACAAATAACGGGTACAAGCTTCATCAGACCACGCCCCATAGACAACACGCACACTGCTACTGCCAATGAGACAAATGCCAACAACCAATTTGTCTTTGCCATATCAACAGCTGATGTCGATAATGACAAGCCTATTAAAATAATAACAGGTCCTATGACAACAGGTGGGAACAATCTATCTAGCAATTTCTTCCCCTGCCATTTTATTAAGGCTGACATAACAAAATAAACGAGAGAAACACCGGCTATTCCTGCCAATGTTCCAGGCATTCCCCATTGCTTTGAAGCTGCAATGATTGGTGCAATAAAGGCAAATGATGAACCTAAAAAAATAGGAACCTTACCTTTCGTAACCAAATGAAAGATAAAAGTTCCTAGACCTGCTGTGAATAACGCCGTTGCTGGATCAAGCCCAACAAGCAAAGGGACGAGGACAGTAGCACCGAAAGCCACAAAGAGAAATTGTACTCCCACTATGGTTTTGCGCACTGGTGATAGTTTTAAATTATCCATGTATTGATTGATAAATATTAGTTTTCACAAATAGCCAATAGACTAAGTATGGTTTACGTCTGCAAAATTATAAAAAAATGTGCATTATGTAGGAACAATGGAAGAAAAGTTTAAATCTAAGGCTAAAAGCCATGGTAGGAGATCGATAAAAGAATATTTTTCGTACCTTTGAAGTCTTAATTATCTACATTCAATAATATTGCCGTATGACAACAAAACTATTTAATCTCGCTTTTCTATTGCTATTCACTAGCTGTATCAATACCTCTCAAACGGCTAAGACACTTGAGGAAGCTGCAGAGGAGGAAGATATCCCTGACTATACTCTTTCAAAGGAAGAATACGAAATCATATCTTCTTCCAACGCTTTCGGACTAAAGCTCTTTCAGCAACTATCCAATAAAGAAGAGGAAAAGAGCATTGTATTCTCACCAACAGCTGTCATCTATTCTCTTAACATGTTAAACAATGGTGCTGCTGGGAAGACAAAGCAGGCATTATGTCATGCCCTTGGTTATCCAGAAAAGCAACTTGATGAAGTCAACAAACTTAATAAGAAGATACTTATAGGTCAAAGACGAGAGACCTTCTCCAATCTAGGCGCAAGCAATCCAAAGGATAAAGGCTCATCGAATGGGTATATGGTCTCAGCTAACTTCATGGCTCTCAATGAAGCAACGGAACTATTGCCCGAATACCAGAAAGCACTTCAAGATTATTACTTCACGAATATCATAGCCTCAGCTAACAAACAACAAGAACGAATACAGGCTGATTCTCTTTGCGCAAAGATAACGAAAGGTGACATAACGACATTGCCAATCGATGTTTCTACTCCGCACTCCGCACAGATTATCAATGCTGTTGCTCTACGAATCCCATGGAGTTATGAGTTTATGGAAGAGAGTACAAATCTTCAAACTTTCTATAAGCAGGATGGTAAGCTGACCAAGGTTAACATGATGCACACCTTTGATCAAGACAAGAACTTTCTAGGATACGAAGGAAAGCAATATAAGGTTCTGACCTTAGCCATGCAGAACGGCTTCTTTATGTATGTCGTTCTCCCTCACAAAGGCAAGAAATTGGAAGATATTATCAACGACTTTAAGGATAGCACTCTCTATGACTTAACGAAGCTACATAAGCAATATGACGAGGTTGAGATTGCCCTTCCTAAATTCTCCACAGCTATCAAACTCCCTTTGAAAGAGCTATACACCCAAGCAGGACTAGGCGTTCTCTTCTCTCAACAAGCAGCTGACTTCAGTCAGATGAGCCCGTCACCCTTATATATAGATAAGGTGTATCAACAAATAAGACTGGATGTTAACGAGAAAGGAGTAGCCGCGAAAGCCGTTCAATCAACCTCAATGATGACTCTTGGCATAAATACCCACCCCACAAGGTTCACATTTACAGCAGATCATCCATTCTTCTATTACATTACAGATCAATATGGTAACATTTGCTTCATGGGTAAATTCATGGGCGAATGATTCCCTTACAAACGTAAGTCAGTCTGTTTACATCCAGATAGGAACCACTATTATTTACATAACTATTTCTATATTCTATAAAAACAAAATGGAGACAATAGCATTTAACTTCGATTCCGTCCCATCAACATGGGAAATTTGTTTCAACAAAGATTGCCCACGCAAGGACACTTGTATGCGTTATTTTGTTGGGCAACATCTACCAGAAGACAAAAACATAGGCTTCGCCGTCTTCCCCAATGCGCTACAAAACGGCAAATGCGAGTTTTATGTAGAGAAGAAAGTGATACGTGCAGCATGGGGATTCCATCATCTATTCCTCAATGTCAAGCATGTAGACGACACGCCGATACGCAGGGAAATACAGCAATACCTAGGAAGCCGCCCTACTTACTATCGCTATATGAACGGACAACTCACGCTCACACCAGAGCAACAAGCAGATATTATCGACATATTCCGCTCGTATGGTTACACCGAAAAGTTAAGGTTTGACTATTACGTTGACCGCTATTCTTTCGAATAGAATAGTGTATCACTAATCGTATCATAGGCTGAGACAGTGTGTCTCAGACCTATGATACACACAGTCTCAAGCCTTGATACACACAGTCTCAAACCTTTGAGACACACTGTTTCAAGCCTTGAGACTCTATGGATATCTGTATTACTATGTTTTACTATGAAATATTAAGTACTCATAAAGCTTATTCAAACGGACGGACAATCATACCGTTGGTAGGAGCGGAATCTTGTAGAGTAGCTGTCTGGTTGTTAATTATAAGAGCATATCTACCCGTTTGATTAGTCGGTACTGCGCTTGAAGACCAGTAATAACCTGTCACACCAGCAGCATTGAATTTATAGTTGTTCCAGCTTGTACTATAATAACCTAAGAGTGGAAGATAGAAATACTGGTCCATCTCTGTGGTAGCAGGGAGCGTTTTAGAAACTGCTTTTAATAGTCTTTTATAAGTGTTGCGTAGGTCGGTTGAAGTGTCATCAGGCTGATGACTATCAGAGAAGTCCGTGATATAAGCTCTCTTCTTAAACCATGTACCCCCTTTATAGAGGTAGCCCATAGTTGACCAAAGCTCATCAGCATCATAGCGTGGGTCGCCCTTCATCACATACCATGCCATCTCATTGGCATTAGGGAGAGCTGCAAAATGAGCGGTTGTAGCATCAAAACGTCCTGTTGTTGTACGAGGGCGATTATAACTATCGCTTCCAGGTAGTGGATAATTTTGACTACTTGTAGTCAAGAATTTCGTTGGTTGCCATGGATCAGCACTGTTCCATTCATGTCCATCCCAGAAGTTCTTCTTTGCATCCCAGAGATAATAGTTGGTACCACCAAAG
>QWCF01001908.1_pt1 | contig 11830 bp, 9 predicted proteins | sample 1972521 | NCBI WGS metagenome assembly QWCF01 (sample SAMN09866715, study PRJNA288562) | Human oral metagenome isolate term4_saliva, whole genome shotgun sequencing...
TGCTAGCACATAGCTTCTCCCTCATTTCTCGGATAGTCTCAAGTACATTCACAAGTGCATCGGGCGTATGAGCATAGTCCACAAAAGCGGTATAGCCCTTGCTGTCCGAACGCAAAGTCTCTAGTCTACCCGATACACTCCGAAGCATAGACAGATAGCGCAATGCGTCCTCTCTACTCAAACCAACTTCAACAGCAGCACCATAAACCGCCAAGAGGTTATATACATTAAACTCTCCGACGAGCTGTATCGTAACTTCTCTATCGTTAATACTGATGTCCGTACTATCCGGATGTAGGCTCATCACTTGAGCCTTATAGTCGGCAGGACTATGTAGGGCATAAGTGAGTTTGCGTGCCTCGGTATTCTGAAGCATAACAGGACCATTCTTCTCATCTTGATTGGTGAGCGCAAAGGCCTCCTTGGGCAAATCATCAAAAAATCTCTTTTTTGCCTTCAGATACTCCAAGACCGTGCCGTGGTAATCGAGATGGTCACGAGTTAGATTAGTGAATATACCGCCATCAAAATCAATACCTGCGATGCGACGCTGAGCGACAGAGTGGCTACTAACCTCCATAAAGACATGGCTACAGCCTGCATCTCTCATCTCCGCAAGCAAAGCCTGCAAAGCGATAGCACCCGGAGTAGTATGTGTACTTGGTACCGCCTTCGCATCAATATAATTACAAACCGTACTCAATAGACCCGTAGGATAGCCTGCAAGCCTAAACATATTATATAGAAGCGTTGCAATAGTTGTTTTCCCGTTTGTACCCGTCACCCCGACAACCTTCATATCTCTAGAGGGGTGACCATGCCAAGCAGAGGCAATCAGCCCCATAGCATCAGCACTATCGGCAACCTCTATATAGCATACATTAGGGTTAATATCTTGAGGAACTTGCTCCAACAAAATGGCTTTAGCTCCCGCAGCTATAGCCTTATCAATATATTGATGACCGTCCGAATGAACGCCCTTTATAGCACAAAAAAGAGTGCCCGCTTCAACTCGTCGGCTATCATCAGTAATACTTGTTATCTCTACATCCGCTCCCCTCTGCCCATGCAGAGTATAGGCAGCTTTTAAGCGGTCGTATGCAGACGATAATAGTGTTAATAAATTCATCTTAATTCTATTTTTCTATCTACTTGTATAGCTTTCGTATCTTCCCCAGTATTAAACAATAAAAGGAGTCCTACGCTTATAAAAAGGCTCTATGATACGATAGCATTGTTATATACAAAGGTACGACATTTTAAATAATTTGATTTTTCTTACAATAGCCTTGGACGGCTATCATTGGAAGCATCTCCCGTAGTGATAAAGGCATCACTATCCAGCGCAAGCACTTCCGTCTTGATTTGCTGGAGCATCTTGCGCTCTACAATGATAAAGATTACATCACGCTCAACCCCTAGATACATACCTCGCCCATGAAGGAATGTCCCGCGTACACCGAGTTGCAAGCACAGCAAGTCGCGTATCTCCTGCGTTTTACCACTGATGATAAATACACTCTTGTACGGATTGGTTGGTTGCAAGACATCAACCACTTTACCATAGATGAAGATTGCAATCCAGCTATACAAAGGCACTCTCCAGTCCTGAAAAGCCACTAAGCCCAGCAAGACCACAATAGAGTCAATCACGATGATGAGCGTACTCACCTTGATATTAAATTTAGTTGCCAAGACACGGGCCAAAGTATCTGTCCCAGCACAAGTACTCTGAGCAAGGAAAATAAGATAGACACTAAATCCTAAGAGAGCACCGCCATAGAAAGCACAAAGGAGAGGATCGCCCTCTACAATAGGCTTCCCCTCCGTAATACTTGCTACAAGATTGGAGCATACAGCTGTCAATACAAAAGTTATAGCAGTCTTTAGCGCACTCAATCTACCTAAATTGCCAAATGCAAGGGCGAAAAGAGGCACGTTAAAAAATATAGCCACCGTTCCTATGGGCAAGCCATTAGGATAGCTTGCAAACATACCCTTAGTCAAGTGGTTGATGACAATACTGATACCATAAACACCACCGGGGACAATAGCGACAGGAGCTAAAAATAGCGAATAACCTATACCCAAAAGCACTGACCCTGCTATAATGAGTAACAAATCCCTTAAAAATGCCTTGCTGAGCAACTCCTTAATCATGATATGCTGGTATTATTGTAATACTTATGCGGGGGTATCGGCAAAGGTCATCAGATATGATTTGATAAAAGCATCAATATCGCCATCCATAACGGCATTGACATTACTTGTCTGATAGCCCGTACGATGGTCCTTGACACGCCTATCATCAAAAACATAACTGCGGATTTGACTTCCCCACTCTATCTTTTTCTTATTTGCTTCTACCTCTGCTTGAGCCTTACGACGTCGCTCAAGCTCCTTCTCATAGAGCTGTGAGCGCAGAAGACGCATAGCATTCTCTCGGTTATCCGTTTGGCTACGAGTCTCCGTATTCTCAATGATAATTTCCTCTTCTTCTCCCGTCTCAGGGTCACGATACTGATAGCGCAAGCGGACACCGGTCTCTACCTTGTTCACATTCTGTCCTCCTGCTCCACTTGAGCGGAATGTATCCCAACTGATATTAGCCGGATTGACCTCAACCTCAATAGTATCATCAACCAAGGGAACTACAAAGACAGATGCAAAGCTCGTCATACGCTTACCCTGAGCATTGAAAGGCGACACACGCACCAAACGATGAACACCGTTCTCACTCTTGAGAAATCCGTAAGCTTGGTCGCCCTCAATCTGCATTGTAACAGTCTTAATGCCTGCTTCTTCACCGTCAATCCAGTTAGTTATTGTCGTTTTATAACCTTCCTTATCAGCCCAACGGCGATACATACGCACAAGCATACTTGCCCAGTCCATACTCTCCGTACCACCGGCACCAGCATTGATTTTGAGTACAGCGCCTAGGCTATCCTCCTCGGCACGCAACATATTGCGAAGCTCAATCTCTTCAAAATGAGCTATTGCATGAGCATAAGCCGCATCAACTTCCTCCTCTGTCGCTACCTCTTCACGATAAAAATCCATTGCAGTAGCGACTTCTTCAGTCAGTTGCTCGGCTGTATCGTAGGCGGTAATCCACTTCTTGAGGTCCCCAACGACACGCATTTGGGCTTCTGCACGTTTGCGGTCTTCCCAAAAGGCAGGGTCTGCTGTTCGTAGCTCCTCCTCTTGCAGTTGCAAACGCTTATTTTCTATATCTAAATATACTCTTAGGGCTTCTTTACGAGCCTTTAAGTCTGCGAGTTGTTCTGTCGTTATCATCTTGATGCAAATGTACTACATTATACAGAATTTCAGCTCTCTGAAAAAGGTCTAACACAGGGAAACCGCACCAAAATTTAGAACAACTAAACCTTAATAGTACGAGTGACTTCAGGCACAAAACTTATTATAACAATTAACCCAGGGCTTACGCCCTGGGTTATGAGAACATATCGCCCTAAAGGGCTATTCTGCAACAATACCTTAGTATTTTACTGGATTATTTTGATGTGCTTATCCTGTTATCAAAAGAAAAAGAGCTACCTTTCTTCAATAGAAGAACACTGTTATCCTTTGCCGTTAATGGGAGGTCCTCCGTTATTTTAACAGCAAGCTTTTCTCCTTTTTTAGTACGCGTATATTGGTGAGAGAGATACTTAATATGCACGTCCATACCTCCATCAAGACAAGAGAGAGCATACTGCTTGCCATCAAGAACAATGCTGAGTTTATCCGCAAGTCCATACGTGACATATTCAACACTACAACCAGAAAATTGTGCGGAGTAGATTTACTCTTGTAAATGACGGGGCCTAAATGCCGAAAATAACACAGCGAATGACCTATTATGCAATAGTCTCCCTTAGGCGGGCTTTAAATGAAGCCCTACCTAGAGAAAAGAACATTCGGCTAAAAGCATTTTTACTCTGCTTTTAGCCGAATGGCGTTTGTATTTTTCAATCAAGGATTATTTGCCGATGCAGAAGTGCTGGAAGATATGATGAAGAACCTTATCGCTCGTTATCGCTTGACCAGTAATCTCCCCTATGTGCAAGATGGCTTGACGCAAGTCAGGCGTAAGCAAGTCCGTAGGCAAACCATCTTCAAGCCCCTGCCCCACACGCATAAGCGCATCCAGACTCAAACCAAATAAATGCTGGTGACGACTATTACTTACTACGATATCACCCTCTTGATGTTCGGGCAACTGAGCCAAGGCGATTAGTTGCTCTTTCAGTTCGCCGAGCCCTATCCCCTCTGCTGCTGAAATGCTGATATGAGGTAAGGCTTCCTGCATAGGATAAGCAGACTTACGCTCCGCAAGGTAAGTATCAATCTCTGTCAGTGGAGTAAGGTCGGACTTATTAACGACAAGCAGACTCTTTACCGCAGTGTGCTCAGCCATGAGCTTCAATGCATCATCAAGTTCGCTCGTTTGCTTGAGCCTATTACCATCAACGACGTAGAGACAAATCGTAGACTCCTGCATCTTGCGCAAACTGCGCTCAATGCCTATTGCCTCAATTCTGTCTTCCGTCTCACGAATACCTGCAGTATCAATAAATCTAAATAGATAACCACCTACATTAAGTGTCTCTTCGATGCTATCTCTTGTCGTGCCGTGAATATCGCTCACGATAGCACGCTCCTCGCCTAGAAGAGCATTGAGCAGCGTACTCTTACCGGCATTCGTGGGACCGACAATCGCTACAGGAATACCACGCTTAATAGCATTACCTAGGCGGAAGCTCTCCATCAGACGGCTAAGCTTCTTCTTCAGCGCATCAAGCAAGCCAAGCAATTCGCCCCTATCAGCAAACTCTACATCTTCTTCGCTAAAGTCTAGTTCTAGCTCCATGAGAGCCGTCAAGCGTAATAGCTCGCTACTTAACTGCTCAAGTTCAGCCGTATAACCGCCTCGGAGCTGGGTCATAGCCATGCGGTGCTGGCTCTCCGTCTCGGAATGAATAATATCGGCTACGGCTTCGGCTTCGCTTAGATTCATCTTACCATTGAGATAAGCTCTTTCTGTAAACTCGCCCGGGCGTGCCATTACAGCACCTGCCCTAAGGAGTGCAGAGAGTACTGACTGACAGACATAGATAGAGCCGTGACAATGTAGCTCTACGACATCTTCGCCCGTGTAGGAATGTGGCGCAGCATAGCGCAAGGCGATTACTTCGTCAAGGAGCTTGCCATCTTCCTCAAGCGTTCCATAAACGGCCTGCCTTAGGGGATACGATGATAGAGCCTTTCCTCCACGATAACTGCGAAAGAGTTTATCTACAATTTCTAAGCTCTGCGCTCCCGAGAGGCGAATAATAGCAATACCGCCCACACCCGCAGGCGTAGCGACAGCGCAAATCGTAGAAGGTTGATAGTAGGTATTCATTCTATTTGTTATTAGCGAGTTTGTACTTTATTCTCCGAAACAATCAGTAGCACATCATCTACCGACAGTTCCAATTTGCCCTTAGGGACAATATAATCATCACCTCGGCGCACAAGGATAACGAGCTCTTCTTCCTTTAAGTCTAAGTCCATTAGCCTATTACCCTCAGTGAGCATAGCCGTAGTAACTGTACGCTCCTATTGGCCATCTGAGGATAGGTCGCAAAGATAATAGGGACAGCGCCACGAAGCCCCACCCACGAGAGGAAAGCCTTACCCCTCATGCTGATATTGGTAAATGGAAGCAGGCTGATGTGCGTAGCCAAGGGACGTGCCAAGAGTATCATGAAAGCACCAGCCAGCAGAGCAAAGGGCGCAACCTTAAGGAGTCCATCAGCATTGACGTAAAGACCAAGCAGGAGGAAAAGTGCAATTTGCAAGAGCCAAGTAACCCCATCAAAGAAAGTCATAATACTCTTCTTATGCACAAGCTTATGATTACCAGCGACCACCCCGAGGATATAAACAGCAAGAAATCCATTACCCTTGAATAGGGTCGTCAGCGAATAAGTCAAGAAGATGATACACAAAAGCGTAATCGGATACATAGATTCGTTGTTAATGTTCATCTTATTAATGAGCCACACCGAAGCACGACCAAGCAAATACCCCATTAGGCTCCCCACGGCAAACTGCAAAACGAAGGTTATAAGAATAGACCAGCCAGTACCCGAAGTCTCTCCCGTGATATACTGAATGAGGGCAATGGTAAGCATATAGGCCATAGGGTCATTACTACCACTCTCCAGCTCTAGAATAGGCTTTAGGCCCTCTTTGAGGTGCATATTTTGCGAACGCAAAAGCCCAAAGACGCTAGCCGAGTCTGTCGAAGACATCGTAGCAGCAAGCAGTAAGGCAATAGGAAAGCTTAAATGTATAGGGAATGAGGGCGAGAGCGTTCCGAGCCAGTACAAGAAGCCCCCAAAGAAAAGCGTTGTCAGCAAGACGCCCACAGTCGAGAGCATAATACCGGGTCCAAGAATAGGACGTATTTCCTGCACCTTCGTTTCAAAGCCCCCAGAGAAGAGAATAACGGCAAGGGCGACAGTACCCACAAACTGCGTAAGCCGTGTATCATTGTATTCAAGACCGAGCCCTGCAGAGCCAAAGAGCATACCCGTCATTAGGAAGACCAGCAGTGCAGGAACACCTAATCTTGTTCCCACTTTACCAGCCAAAAGACCAGCAAGCATAAGGACAGAGCCCCCAAGAAGTATGAAGTCGGATGTATTCATCTATTGTTTATTTCACCAAGTTTTGAAAGATATTTTCTAATATCGTTCATTAAGATAAGAATAAATAAAAATGATTGTTCACTGAGGCTATTGCATAATACGGCACTCGCTGCGTTATTTTCGACATTCAGGCCCCGTCATTTACAAGAGTAAACTCCCTGCGCCTTCAGTCTCAATGCCTTGCGATTACCGCATTCTGCAAAGCCTCTCAATATACGAAGAGAAAATAATGCCTGCGTTTCCTAAAGTCAAAACCTCGGCGAAGTCTGTACAAACTACACGTGTAGTCTGCACAAACTTCAGCCGTAGTTTGTACAGACTTCATCTGAAGTTTGCAAAAGGGTATGCGCAAGGGCCAATTTAAGTGCGCACACTCACCAAAATATCAGTGCCGTTGGCACGACTTTTATATATCACTCAGGCTAATTGTGTTACTTTTGCACGAAAGGACAAATACTAAAACCTTAACCTACACCAATTAAGAACGGATTTAGATGATGAATTACAAGATTAACTTAATCGCAATCATACTACTCCTCACGACCGCTTGCACAGGAGGACGTAGCCATCAGACAGCAAATGATTCTATTGTAGCAGACTCTATTGACTTTGCCTATACAGTTACTCTGACGCACGCAGAGCAGATGAGCATCATCAATAAGCCTAGTCACAAAGAACTCTATCTCCTCAACCCCGATAGCCACGATACGCTAGCAGCCTATGCCTTTTACCCTCAAGGGAAACCCATTCCACAAGGACTATCGCCCAAGATGAAGCCCATAGCTGTACCACTCAAAAGCATCGCTTGTAGTTCCACGCCACAAGTGGGGGCTATCGCTGCTCTCGGTGGCGAAAACGAGTTAGTCGCCATCAACACACTCAACAATGTCAATAGCCCCAAAGTGCGCGAGCGCATCGACAAAGGACTCATTCAAGAGATTGCCCGAGGCTCAAGCCGAAACAACGAACTCCTCCTTAGCTTACACCCCGATGTGCTACTTATGGACTTTAGCGACCAGCGTGAGCAAGATGACGAATTGCGTCGAGCAGGTATTGAACCCATGCTCTTTAACTCTTGGAAAGAAACAAGCCTACTTGGTCGTGCCGAATGGCTCAAGGTCGCAGGCATTCTACTCGGCAAAAATCAGTTGGCTGATAGCCTATACCGACATATCACCAGCGAATACGAAGCCGCCCAAGCACTCATCCGCAACGAGGCGGACACGGTGCAGATATTGTGGGGCGCAGATTATAAAGGCATGTGGTACGTACCGGGCGAGTATAGCTACGTTACACGCATGCTGCACGATGCTAAAATCAACTTTGACTATATTCCTCAGACGGTCAATAGCACACCGATGAGCTTTGAATATATCTTCTCGCGCCACAAGCACGATAAGGTATGGATTAGTGTGATGGTGGGTAAAGGTAATACGCTTGCAGACTTCCTCACCCTCAATGAGCGTTATACGGCCTTCGATGCTGTGGCGCATAAAGGTGTTTGGCTAGACAGAAAGCGTGTCAATCAGTACGGAGGTAATGACTATTGGGAGAGCGCACCTTATAATCCGCATCTTATTCTTAAGGACTTGATTAAGATTACACGCCCTCACCTACTACCTGATTACGAAACAACTTACTTCCTACATCTCAAGTAAGATGAATAGAGTTGCGCTAGCCTTTAGCCTAAGTTTTGTACTTGTCCTTGTGCTTGCTCTTGGCGACCTCGCTTGGGGAACGATTTCTATATCGGTCCGAGAAATCTGGCAGGCCTTTACCGCTCCACAAGAAGGGAATACTATTCATTATGTTATTCTGAACTTCCGACTCCCCAAAATCCTTACTGCTGTAAGCGCAGGAGCGGGCATCGCCACAGCCGGACTGATGATGCAGAGCCTTTTTCGCAATCCACTTGCCGATACCTCTATACTAGGTGTAGGCAGTGGTGCAGGGCTAGGTGTCGCTATTTATACAATGGCTTTCGCACTCTTCCCTAGCCTCTCGGGCGGAGGACTAAATAATGTGTGGGGCATCGTCATAGCCGCCTTCCTCGGAGCTATGGCAGTCTTAATGCTTATCTCATTCGCATCTTCACTCATGCAGGATGTAACCTCTGTACTCCTCGTGGGGGTGATGATTGGTTTTATCGCAAGCGCACTCATATCTATTCTCCAGTATTTCAGCGATGAAGAGACGCTCAAAGGCTACTTACTTTGGTCTTTTGGTTCGGTCTCAGGGACGACGTGGCGACAACTGCATTTCCTCTTACCTCTCGTCGGACTAGCCCTTGGTCTCACTTACTTACTTCTGCCCAAGAGCATGAATGCCCTCAACATAGGCGAACGCTACACACGCTCCGTCGGCATCAATCCTAAGCATGTGCGTTTGATTATCATCTTACTGACAAGTCTTATCAGTGGCACCATAACAGCCTTTACTGGTCCTATTGCCTTTCTCGGGATAGCCGTTCCTCACTTTGCCCGTATCATTTACGGCACGGCCAACAATAGAATACTCTTACCTGCGACAATGCTATCGGGAGCTGCACTGATGCTTCTGTGCGACATCCTCACCCAACTACCGGGCGCACAATTTGTCCTGCCCATCAATGCCATTACTTCACTTATAGGAGCTCCCATAGTTATCTTCATTATGATACGAGGGCGCAAAGCATATACTCTTTAAGCATGAGCACGCAACAAGTTGATACCTTAATCAGCCTGCAAAATCTCAAGACGGGCTACAAAGTAAGACGCAAGGAACATATCGTCTCCGAAAGCATTACAGCCGAACTTAAAGCAGGCAAACTGACGATGCTCATGGGTCCTAATGGTTGTGGTAAGTCTACACTCATGCAGACTATCGCAGGCATGCTCCCACCTCTCGGCGGTACGGGTATCATCTTAGTCCAAGACTTATCGCAGATTAGGGATAAAGAGCGTGCTAAGTTAATTAGCCTTGTGCTTACTGATAGGCTTCACACAATGGGGCTTAACGTATGGGATATTGTGAGTATCGGTCGCTATCCCTACATCGGACTAAGGGCGAAGTTAGGAGCAGATGATGTGCATATTGTTGAGCAGGCTATATACGCATGCCAATTAGAAGGTTACGAAAAGCGCGAATACCTCTCTCTTAGCGATGGCGAGAAACAAAGGGTCATGACTGCCCGTGCCCTTGCCCAGCAAACGCCGATTATGCTTCTTGACGAACCTACGGCTCACCTAGATCTGCCTAGTCGCATAGATACCATACGCATGCTCAAACGCCTCGCTCGTGATGAGCATAAGGCAATACTTGTTTCGACACACGAACTAGAACTTGCGCTCAATGAAGCCGAACAAATTTGGTTAATGAGCCGAGACGGCACGCTTGAGCATGGTAGTCCCAATGAACTTATCCTGAAGAGTAGTTTTGAGCGTTGCTTTGGCTCTGAGTACGTAGACTTCTCCGACAGGCGCCAAGCCCTAACACAGGCTTTAGACTAAGAATAATACCATTCAAGGGATTATCTTAAGTCAAAGGTTCCATCGATTAGCAAAATAAGATACTTCCCTCTTAGATACGCCTAGTCGAGTAGCCAAAGACTCCCACTCTTTCAGAGCATCACGCACATCCAAGATAATTGTATCTGCAACCTCCCGACTCAACATATAATCCTCACAAGCGTCTCTAAGAAGTGAGAGGTCAGCATCATTAGAGGTATCAGTAACCAATAAAGTCTGATGTCTACTCAATGTCGGATTAATGTCATAGGCTGGAGCAAGTGTCCATCCCCTAGAGGTAAGCAAAAAACCATGGTTTCGGAAGTGGTCATCACTATTGCCAATGCAGATATTGAAGGCGACCCGACGATACAATTCTCTAAGATTACGTTCTACATCCGTACAATGACGTACGATAAAATCAACAATATCCAAGTAACCATAACCATTCATAGCATTATCTCCATCATGCAAGTCTAAGAGCGTCATAGCCGAGGCAAAGTGAATACGTTTCCCTTGCTCTGTTCTATCAAAGCGTCGAGAGATTAGCGTGTGATAAGATTCTGAGGCTTGTAGCACCCTAGTTTCAGCAACAGTAATCCCAGCTCTCTTTGCAAGTAAATGACAGAGATGTTCCCACAACTCGGCATCATAATCATCTTTACGAGATGGAAATTTCGCCAAACACAATGAGCCATCAGTATCCTGTACACTAGCTTTAGGTCGTGCTCCCCCAAGAGAAGTACCGGGATGAAGTAGTTGTGCAATCCATCTTTTGTCTGGGAGTTCATTCCGCTCTTCACTTTGTTCTATCTCCTTGCTTGCGGCTACCAATGCACGAATATCAGTCAAGGGTGGAATTCTCAACGCTGGAGAACTATTGATGAAGTCATCATCTATGCTTTCTTTGAAACGGAAACCTCCCATACGCGAATAGTCATCAATCCCTAGGAGATAATCGAAGGAGGTAAGACGACGAAGCGAACGTTTCTCCTCACGTGCTAAAATCTGTTCTCTACGATTAAGTAATATGCGCCCCCATCTGTCGGGCAAAGCATCGGAAAAGCAGCCAAAAATATCACCACCTGTTGCATACTGTACGCCCGAGTAATGATTAAGGTCTGCGCTTAGGAATAGACTGCCTTGTGTTCGTAGCCATTCTTCATCAAATCGGAAGCCATAACTATCTGTGCCTCTCAGAGACTCATAACTCAACTCTCCAACAAGCTTCGGTTCTTTTAGCCAATCAAAGTCAGCATATACAAGTAGTTTGCGCATAGTTTACTCTTTCTTGGAGGCACGACGGCGATTAATGAGAGAAAGGTCTTGTAGACGACGCCCTAGTTCATCGTCTTTGGCAAGAAGAAGAATGTCCTCTTCGAGTTGAAGAGCATAGAGTACTCGTAAGTAAATCCCAATAGACACAGTAGAAGAGCCTCTCTCAATACGAGAAACAGTCAGAGGCGAACAAGTGGCACGCTCTGCTATCTGTGCCACACTCAGATTACGGCGCAGCCGAGCCAACTTGATTTGCTCTCCCACAATCTGCATCTTTTGCTCTAACTTTCGGGGCAACTTAGTCCCCATTGTATTCTTTGCCATATCCACAACATATTATATAATATGCAAATATAAGAT
>QWCF01000686.1_pt1 | contig 11796 bp, 10 predicted proteins | sample 1972521 | NCBI WGS metagenome assembly QWCF01 (sample SAMN09866715, study PRJNA288562) | Human oral metagenome isolate term4_saliva, whole genome shotgun sequencing...
GCGCCCGCCCGCTGCGCCGCCTGGTACAGCGCGAGATCGGCGACCGTCTGGCGAAGGGCATCCTCTCGGGCGCTATTCACGACGGCGACACCGTAGAGGAAGATGTGAACCCGGATGTTGCAATGGACGGTCTGTCGGTGACCTCTAAGCGTGACGACTAACTCATCACGGTGTGAAACAGGAATGCTAAGTTGCAGCGGGAGCGTAGTTTACGCTCCCGCTGCAACTTTCTTCATGGAATAGTCTCTCCAGAGCTAGAACGCTATTTTATTTCCTCGTACGCTCGGAATAACGTCCTGGTATGTTATGAATAAAATGACAGCGAACGAACCATTATCAAAGCCATAAGGAGGCGGACCAGTGATCGATCATTTTGGTATCAACGTCAAAGATATTGAAGCAAACAAAGTATTTTATGAGGCAGTGCTGGCGCCGCTGGGCTACGCCAAGACAATAGACGAAGAGCCATATGGCATGGGCTTTAGCAACCCAGACCGCACGCAGCACACGGGAATGTTTTGGCTTGGGCAAGGTGAGCCGTCATCACCGCTGCATTTCGCTTTTACCGCGCCATCGCGGGCAGCGGTAGATGCATTCTACGAAGCGGGCTTGGCAGCGGGAGGGCAGGACCATATTGCCCCAAGTGTGCATGCTGACTATCATCCGAACTACTATGCTGCCTTTCTTATTGACCCTAGCGGGCATAAGATCGAGGCAGTGTGCCATAAAGCGCCATAGAGGTATCTAGTAGGGTATATTACTGGCCCCCTAACTCCTCTCCGATTGATGCGCCGCCACCAAACGACGATGCAATTACCTTTGCACATAACCGCTCCCCGGAAATGCAAGGCCGGCGCAGCAGCGGTTATTGCCGACTCAAGAGCGCGGAATCAGCCCTTACTTCTTGCGATTCTGATAGAAATCCTTCTCGAATTTGCGTGCCCAGTCCGCAATGAGTCGGTAGGTATCGGAACACAGCTCTAGGGTTGCCTTCGCCTCTATCTGGTCTTCGATGGATGCGGCAGCCTGTTCCAGCCGATCTGCCCATTCGCTGTAGGTATCTGCAATAGACTGCAACAGCTCGTGCCCCATCTTCTCGTCCACCATGCGGATATTCGCGATGACTGAGACGAAGTTGAAGTCTACGCGCGCAGGGCTGGAGGCAATATCGTAGAGAAGCTCATGAAGACGTTCCTTGCCTTCGAGAGTAATGGAGTATACCGTGCGCTCAGGCATAGCACTGTCTTTGACGGTGGTGCTCTCCACATATCCCTGCTTGTAGAGCTGTACCAGGTTGCGGTATACGGAGGGTGAGCTGATGCGTGCCCAACCGCGCACTCCGCGCTGGTCCATCATTTTGTTCATTTCGTAGGCGCTCATCGGGTGCTCATGCAGAGCCCCCAGGATCATAGCGTCGATAGTTGGGGTTGCCATGATGCTTCCTTTCACTATTACTGTTACTAACAATACTATCATTAATACTAATCTTGCGTATAGGAATTTTTGACGAAGAGAACCTGGGCAGGGGAGCAGGTTGCCCACCCCTAACTAGGGAAGAGAAACATTCCCGACATACACTAGACACATGGAAAAATGGACCGATACGCAGAACTTCGCAGACGCGGGCGAGAAAAGCACACTCATCGCCTCCGCGCATCGCGCCGCCATTCGCTCCATTGAACGAGTCGTCACCGAAACCGTTACCCCGCACGACCCTCAATACGCCGCCGAGGGCATCGAAAAAATGCTCCGCATTGGTGGCGTTCTGGCGCTTACCGGCGCCGGGGCCAGCACCGAATCCGGTATTCCCGACTATCGCGGACCCTCCGGATCGCTCCTAGACCACCGGCCCATGACCTACCAAGAATTCCGTTACGACGATGCCGCCCGACAACGCTACTGGGCTCGGTCTTACGTAGGGTGGAGGCGCATGCGCCGCGCATCCCCAAACCGAGCCCACTATGCGCTCGCCGAACTTGAGCATGCGGGTGCGATGACCGGCCTGATTACCCAAAATGTTGATGGTCTGCACGTGAGTGCCGGAAGCAAGAACGTGCTGGCGCTGCACGGCGATTTATCCTCAATTCTGTGCCTGGACTGCGGAACGCGCGAGTCGCGTGAGAGCCTGGATATCCGCCTGGACGCGGCAAATCCGGGGTATCTGGAACGCCTTGAAAGTACCGAATTGCAGGTTAATCCTGACGGCGATGTTGAGCTCGACAACGACTATATTCGCAGCTTTCAGATGGTGGGGTGTACGGTTTGCGGCTCGACGAAACTCAAACCGGATGTTGTCTATTTTGGTGAATCCGTGCCCGCCGACCGGAAGGCTCGCCAGCAGCAGATGCTCGCGGATTCTTCGGGTGTGCTGGTGGTGGGTTCCTCGGTCGCGGTTATGAGCAGCTACAAGATTGTGCTTGATGCCCTGCGCGCGGATAAACCCGTGGCGGTTATGAATGGTGGCCCCGGGCGTGCGGATGCGCGCGTCACCTATTTGTGGCGCACAGGCGTGGGGGAGGGTCTTGAGGAATTATTAGACCGCCTGGATCTCTAAAGTATTGATTGATAGTTGAATGCGCTAAAAATGCTCTTTATTTGAACAAAGAGGGATTTCCAACGCTTTGTTCAAATAAAGAGCATTTTTGTGATGGAAGGAGGGGGGCGAAGGGTACAACAGTGCAATGGCAGCTCAGGGATGGGTATAAGAAACTGCCTGCATAACATTACAAAACTCAGAAGTTAAACATGATGTTTAATGTTATGTATAGAAATCTAATAGTACGAGTGCCAAAATTGTTAGTATTTTCATTTTTAAAACTCTAAAATTCCACGTCATATTGACCTAGAAATAGTCATTAAGGAGTAATATATGAAACATGAGAACTAAAAAAATTGCTACTTTCGGTGCCGTTGCAGCTCTGAGCTGCGGATTGGTAGGCGGTTTTACCACCATTCCGGCAGCATTTGCAGATCAGTCGGTCCCTCAGTCCGTATCTACCCCGACCAATGCGGGTCATTCCTACAGCGATGGTGCTGTTATTTCTTTCCCCAGCGAATGGAAAGAAGGTCAGCCGCTGAACTTCAAGGGTTCCGGTTTCAAGACTGCAGACGGTAAGTCTGGCTCTGTTCTGGCTATTAAAGTCAATGGTGGCGGTGCTCTGACCAAGGTTGAGGCAGACGAAAACGGTAACGTTTCTGGCTCTGTTCCTTGGAGCGAGGGCCTCAAGGTTGGCGATCAGGTTGAGATCAACGTGCTCACCGGTTCGCTCAAAGAGGGCGACGTGAAACGCGGCGGTGCGGCTGCAACCGTCGAGGTCGTTGGAGAAGGTAACGACCAGAAGGCAAACGAGCAGAGCTCTTCCTCTCTGCCCGGCGGTGGTAACGATAACACCGACCAGGGTGATAAGAAAGATGAAAGCGGTAAGGGTGGCCAGGGTGCCACCGGCGACGAGCAGAAGAAGACCGAAGAGCAAGGTACCCAGACTGAGGCTACCAAACAGGCAGCCGATTCTGACAGTTCCAGCCAGACCGTGACTGCTAACCAGAGCGCAGATGTGAACACCCCCGCCGCAGCTACCAATGCTGAGGCAGCTAATGGTGCTCACCAGTTCGCAACTTGCGATGAGGCTAAAGAAGCAGGTTTCAAGGACATTCAGCGCAATGACGCTGCATATGCCGAGCACCTCGACAGAGACAATGATGGCGTGGCTTGCGAAAGTGGCGGCGGCAAGGGCGAGCATGGTACCGCATCCAACGGTAACGGCGGTGCAGGTTACGTCTCGGATAACAACAATAACGGCTCTAATAACGCTTCTTCGAACAGCAACGGCAAGCTGGCGAACACCGGTGCAAACGGTGCTCTGACCGTAGCAGGTCTGGGTATGGTTGCTCTGGGCGTGGGCGGTGCAACCGTAGCCGCTCTGCGTAAGCGCAAGCGTGCCTAAAGATTAGATGATCAAGTCCTCGGGGCGGCTCTAGAAGCTGCCGGAGGCTACATAGATTCCCTCGTTCCTCATGATTGAGGAGCGGGGGATTTTGCTGTTTAAACCTCAAAATCTAGGAAGAGAGTTTCCACAAAAAGCTGCCGATAGCCGCCCTCCGCAACGAGACCCCGCACGGCAGTAATAACGCTTGAAAGGCGTACCAATCAGGATTTGCATAGGAGACGTTATCTAAGTCAGAATGTGCCTTTTGCGCATCCTTAAGACCTCTAGATAGGCGCTACACGATCCGTATATGCAAATTCTGAATTTTTATGAGCATACCACCACATTTTTGTAGTACTGAGTCTCGTTCTTTATCCTTTATTCCCTGCAATCGCGGGGAACTTTTAGATATGCACGAAATACATAACTACAAGTTAAGACAGACACAGGAAGAACACAGGAACGGGCGCGAACCTAGAAATACAAGAACATAACGGCACACAAAACGGAACGGAGAGTCCAATGGATATCTTGATGATGGGACTGGCAGACCTAGTAGCAATTGGCACACTCTGCACCCTGTACATGATTCGTCATAAGACCCGTGAACTCATGATTTCATACGCGGTTATCAACGCCGGTGTTTTCACCGTAACGGTCGCCCTGGCACATGCCGGAAGCACCGCGGGCGCTATGGGTCTAGGACTCTTCGGCGTTCTTTCCATTATCCGCCTGCGGTCTACCTCCCTAAGCCAGCGTGAGGTCGGGTACTACTTCGTATCTCTCGCCCTCGGTTTGATCTCCGGTGTGCGGCTTGACCCGCCATATATCGCCTTCATCCTCATGGTGGTACTAGTCGGAATCATCGCACTACTGGATTCACCGATCTTTGAAGCGAAAAACCAGCCGCGCACCCAAACCGTCACGGTGGATCGCGCTATCAGCGACGAAGGAACCCTGAAAGCCTATCTGGAATCGCGCCTCGGGTACGAGGTCGTCTCCGCTAAGATCCTGGAGCTTGACCTGCTCAACGACACCACACAGGTGACCATCACCTACAAAGAGCTTCCCCAACTCCAAGAACACCTTAACGCGAATTACGAATACTACGCTTCCTAGGCTTTATCTCGCAGATATTGCCTAAAACTACACCTAAAAACTCACACGTTGAAAGGACCTACCATGAGTCCCCAAGCACCTCAGCCGTACACCCCGTTTCAGGGTGGCGCCGCACAGACTTTGGAATCTACGCACACCCCTGCGGTAGATAATACTCCGTCTTCTCACCGAAGCGGGCACCGAGAGGAAAGTACCATGTCTATCGTGCCAACCTATTGGCAGAGCATCAGCCTCGATGAACTCAACGAAAAAGCCGCTATGCAGACCCGTGTGGACCGCAAATACATTGTGGACGCAGATTATGCGGCATCTATCTTAGCTGAACTTCCCGCCGACGAAGCGGCCGTCCTAGAAATCGACGGTCAGCGTGAATTCGCCTATGACTCTGTATACTTCGACACCCCTGACCTGGTGAGCTATAAGGCTTCTGCCATCGGCAGTCGTAACCGGTTCAAGGTACGTACTCGCAGCTATCTGGATTCTGACCTGAGCTTCTTGGAAGTCAAGACTGAAGGGGCTCGTGAATTCACGGTCAAGGAACGTATTCCGTACTCTATCGAAAACCGTGACATGCTCACCGCAGAAGGCAAGGAATATGTAGCTACCGCGCTTGAGCAGCTGACGGATGCGTCTGTAGATGACCTGGAGCCGGTTATCCGCACCGGGTACCGTCGTACGACTGTATATTTGCCCCAGTCCGAGCAGAATCCGGTGGATTCTCGCCTCACGATTGATACTTCGCTCACCTGGACTCCGCTTTCAGAAAGTGTGCTCATGTACACCGCAGACGGTGGTGAAGGGCCAACCAAGTATCAGGTCGGTACCGAATATACTGCACCCGGTACGGTGATTATCGAAACGAAATCCGGCAGTGCACCTTCGGTCGCTGATAAGTATCTGTGGCGCGCGGGCATCCGACCCGTCAAAATTTCTAAGTTCGCTACGGGTATGGCTGCACTGAATCCTCAGCTGCCGGCGAACAAGTGGAAGCGCACGATTCAACGTTGGATGCAGCTTGAACCTGCCGCTTAGATCTAGACCCTGAGCGGGTAACGTCTTAGAACGCGGTACAAGAATAGGGTGGGGTTTTCCAGAGGCTCACCGTGTTAGGGCATTCTGGAAACCCCACCCTCTCGCGTAGGATGGTTGAGGCAATCTTTACCGAGACACTTAATCCCTACAGACAAGGAACCCCGTTCGAGATGTTCAAAAACCGGTTTACATCTGTTCTTACATGCGCCTTTGCGGCATCGCTGGCATTTGCCGGATGCGCGGTTAGCGGGAACCCTAATAACTCCAAAGCCACTGTGACCGCACAGGAACAGGGGAAGGAGCTTAAATCCGGCGCATACACCTCGAACACCAAAAATGGTGAAAAGATTGACGCGCAAACTCACTTTACGCAAGAAGACGTGACCTGGAACCAGGATGCTGTTCTTCCGCTGAATCTGGCAGATCCCACCGCAACCGATGGGGTTAGCGAACAAAACGGCACGATTACGATTACGAAGGGGGGAACCTACCGTATGTCTGGCGACTATACGGGGCAAGTGAAGGTTCAAGCCCCCAAGACAGATAAAGTTCAACTCATTCTTGACGGCGTTAACATCACGAATGAGACCGGATCTGCTATCAACGTTGCCTCTGCCGACGAAGCCGTCATCTACACGTCTCGGGGCAGCACCAATAACCTCAGCGATGGTCCCGAGTATGCAGTCCAGGGCAAAAAAGAGGCAGATTCTACGATCTATTCAACCGCTAACCTAACCCTTGCGGGCGATGGAACGCTGAACGTCGCCGGTAAATTTGACGAGACGGTGCACACCACCAAAGGACTGGTTGTTGCCGGCGGTGCCCTCAACGTTAATTCTTCGAAGACCGGGCTTAAAGGCAAGGACTACGTGGATATTCAGGGCGGGACCCTGCGTATTGAAGCCGCAAAAGACGCGATTAAAGCCACCAACACCGAAAAACAAGGCCTTGGATGGGTGCGCGTGGCTGGCGGTGACACTGTTCTTCGTGCTGGTGACGACGGCATCAAGGCGCTGCGCACCCTGGAGATTCTGGACGGGAAGCTCACCATCGAAGGGTCTGAAGAAGGGCTTGAAGGGCAATACGTCAATATTCATGGCGGCAATACGCTCATCAACAGCAATAACGACGGCGTGAATGCCTCGCTCAAGGACCAGCTGCCTAACGATCAAGAGTATGAGGATCAGAAGGAAGACAGCGATCAGCCGGATGCCAGCCCCGTACCCTTGGGTGGTGCCCGCGATACCACAGAGGTTATTGATACCGTGATCAACATGACCGGTGGAAATGTAACCCTCAACGTGGGTGCTGACGGCATGGACTCTAACGGACACGAGTTCTACACAGGAGGCGAGTTGCTAATCAACGGTCCTCAAGACGATGCCAATGACCCTATTGATCCAAATGGTGACATTACTGTAAGTAACGACGCCAGGATCTCATTTGGCGGCGGTGGTGTAGAGCTTTTCAAGCGCCCGATCGACGACTCCACAAATGGGTATCTGCGAATTGCAGATAACGATACTTTCCCACAAGGGCAGTCTGTTCAGGCAGTAGATTCTGCCGGACAAGTCGTTGCAAACTACCGGGTGATTACTCCGGGTGTTAAACAAGTATTTTTCTCGAATCCCTCTATCGTGAAGGGTCAAGAATACACTCTTTACCTAGCACCCACGCTGGTGGATCCGAAGACCACCACCCTTGCACCTGGTGCCGTTGAACGTGGAACTTTCACGGCATCAACCCCTGATCTATAAAACATAACGAGAGGAGAGAATCCTATTCCAACCTTTAGCCTGCGCAGGATAAAACCATCACACAAAACTCCGGCGCGGGTGGCGGTGCACGCCACAAATATGCATCAGAAAATCCAACTTCTATCACACGACACATACATCAGGAGCCTGCAGGAACCCGTGAATTTGATGCGGCTGGTACCCGTTACCCCGTAGAATTCGGATGTAAACCCTGAAAATACTCACAAACTGCTCAAACAGTGTAGATAGAAAGTGATTCTTTCCCCATGAATAAAAAAATACTGACTTCGGCAACCTCGGTAACTTTGCTCGCGGCGCTTGCACTCACCGGATGCTCAACCACGAGCAACGCCCTCGCCTCCGGCACGACGGCGGCGGATAGCTCAGTCGGTACGACTGCGACAACATCCTCGGCAACCGCCACCAACACTGCCGCCAGCAGCTCGTCATTCTCGACCAATGTAAAGAGCGGCGAAAAACTCGACGTCGATACTCACTATTCGGAACAGGATCTCAGCTGGGACGCTTCCTCCGAAACCGCGATTGACCTGTCAAACCCCACCGCAACGGACGGCGTTACCGTTGAAGATGGCACTTTGACCATCACGAAGGCTGGCACGTACAAACTCTCCGGCGAATACCAGGGGCAGATCAAGGTTGAAACCGCTGACAGCGACGCGGTTCGGCTCGTTCTCGATAACGCAAACATCACGAATTCCAGCGGTGCCGCGCTGAACGTGGTAAACGCTGACGAGGTTATTCTTTACAGCGCATCCGGCACCACCAATACGATAAGCGACGGCGCAGACTACACCGCAACGGGGGAAGATGATCCGGATGCCGTGGTCTATTCCAAAGCCGACCTGACGATCGCGGGTGAAGGCACCCTGAAGGTGAACGGCAACCACGAAGACGGCATTCACACGAGTGACGGCCTTGTGATTGCCAGCGGCACTCTTGAGGTCAATGCGGCGAACACCGGCATCAAGGGCAAGGATTATGTGGATATTCTAGGCGGCACTATTAACGTGACCGCGCAGCAGGACGGCATCAAGTCCACTAACGATACCGACGAAGGTCAGGGCTGGACCCGCCTGAGCAACGGTACCGTGACCGTGAATGCGGGCGATGACGGTTTCAAAGCCTCTCGGGTCGTCGAAATTTCCGGGGGCTCCCTGACGGTTGAACAGTCCGATGAAGGCATTGAGGCACAGTACATCAATGTCTCTGGCGGCAATGTAAACGTCACGAGTGCGGATGACGGCATGAATGCCTCGCTGAAGACAAGCAATTCTGAGAGCACGGATTCATCCGCGAACACCTCTGATACCGCCAACCAGCAGCAGAACAACCAGCAGCAGGGCAGCCTGCCGGGTGGGCAGCAAAGCGGAACCTCCAATCAACAACAGCAGGGGACAGGACAGCCTCCTGCGATGTCTGGAACCTCGCAGGACGGCACGTCTCAGAACGGAGCTTCAGGCACTGCTCAGCAGCAGAACAACACTCAGAACCAAGGCAACCAGAACATGGGACAGCCTCCGGCAATGCCCGGCGGTAACGCCCAGGACGGCACGTCTCAGAACGGAACTACAGGTACCGGCCAGCAGGGGATGGGACAGCCCCCGCAGGGTGGTATGCCCGGTGGCGGCGGCGGAACCTTTGAGGTTATCGATGCTGCAATCAACGTGAGCGGCGGTCATGTTACCGTCAATGCTGAGGGCGATGGCATTGATTCGAACGGTGTCACAACTCTTTCTGGAGGAACGCTGATAGTGAACGGTCCCAGCCAAGGCGGTAACGCTGCGCTGGATACCAACGGCGACTTGCTCCTCAACGGTGCCACGGTTCTCAGCGGCAGCACGGCAGATATGTTCGAGGCTCCTTCCACCAACTCGACGAGCGGCTACCTGAAACTGACCAATAGTTCCGGATTTGAGCAAGGATCCACGGTTCAAGTAGCGGATTCATCTGGTAAGGTGGTGGCTAACTATAAAGTCACCAAGTCGAATGTGCAGTTGGTTCTCGTCTCTAGCTCATCGATCGTCAAGGGTCAGAGTTACACGGTGTACACTACAACATCGGCTGTGGACTCCAACGCAGCGTCGTTGGCATCCGGTGCGACCGAGCTAGGTAGCTTTACAGCCAGCTAGTGCGGGTTGTTCCCAGGGACTTGGGGATAAAATCTTTGAGTCTCGGGCTTGTAGAGATGGGTTGCTACGCGCGGCTCTTATAGAAGGCTCCTACAAAGGTTTGGGCTCCACATCAGCGTATAATGCGCGAGGTGGAGCCCAAACCTTATGCATAATTCGCCGGGTTTTGGGCGAAGAAACTGAAGATTCGATAGATTTTCTGAGCATGAATCTGTCAATCAACAAGACATTGAGGGGTAAAACAAGGTACCCTAGAACATAGGAAAGACTAGAGAGCGATCCGTGGGTTATGCGCGCCTTGGGTGTGATGGCTGCGGACATGAGGAAAGAGGGGGTCACGCCATGGGGCGCGGCCGTCAGAAGGCTAAGGCAACACGGCAGGCTCGGGAGATGAAGTACTTCAGCCCCGAGACCGACTACAGTGCACTTGAGCGCGAGCTCAACGCTAAGAACACTAAATCCTCCGAATCATCTTCTCGTCGCTATGATGATGAGGATGATTACTCGGCATACGCGGAGAAATATGCCAAATATGATGATGAGGTGTAGCGGTAGAGCCTAGCGTTACGCTCATACGCGAACCGGCTTAAGCACCCTACAGGGTGACTTGGGCCGGTTTTTTGTATACTTTGCGGGCGTGCTTGGGCGGTTCATGGGTTTTCTGGTTCGTTTGCGCATCTGCTGATGCTGGCGGGCATCCTGCGGTGTGGATACGATAGTGTCACCTACGAAAATGTACAATACCCGAATAAGGTCCGTGCCCACCCGGATATTCCCGACAATGAAATCGCGCTCGCGGGAATTGTCCTCGGTTACCGCAGTGATGGCAAGGTGAATTCGCATCGCAGCCCCCGCGCCGGCGGTCGTGGGGATTTTAACGATCACATAAGGAGAGAATGATGGGAACTAAAGATGATATTGTGCGCATAGCCACCGACTATATCCAAAGGAACGGCGTCAGCGGTTTCAGTTACGCAGATATAGCGCGCAAAATGAACATCAAAAAACCCAGCATTCACTACTATTTCCCTGTGAAATCAGATCTCGTGCGTGCAGCTTTCGAAAAGTACAGCACAGACTTTTTTGAGACGCTACGCCAGGGCGTGGATGCGGCACACAGCCTCCGCGAAGAACTCGAAGTCTATATGAGGCCCTACCGTGCGAACCTGGAACAGGGCTATAAACTCTGCCTCTGCTCAATGCTGGCGCTGGAATCCCTGGGGCAGAGCGCATCCGCTCACGATGCTGAAGAGGACAAAAAGACGGCGAAACGGGGAACGCATATCAATGCCACGTTCGTGCCCCTACGTGCTCAAGCTGAAAACCGTGAGCCTGCCGAGATTAACACCGCAGATTTTCAGGCTAAGAATATTCGCTGGCTCGCCGAGCGTTTTGAGCATGCCGGGTACGATCCCGAGCACGCGCAGGCAGAAGCGGAGTCCTTATTCTGCACGGTGCAGGGCGCGCAGCTGATAGCACGCTCCGCACAGAGCCTTGACCTCTTCGACTCCGTCACCAAGCGGCACCTTGATAACCTCACCGGCGCGTAAACGCGTATCACGTAGAAGCGGCAGGCTTATTGCGAGTTATTGTGCATTTTGTGGTTATTTAAGTCGCCCGATGCACAATAACCCGCGAAATAGAAATCGGACGAAGACGGTCTTGCATCTAAAACATCAAGCTGTGTGGGGTATATGCGAATGGTGAGACGACCCCCGGAAATGAATACTCATACATAGCTAAAACATAGCTTCTTCATGTTTTAAAACGAGAAATGCCACGCATTCTAGAATCATGAAGAACGAAAATACT
>QWCF01000688.1_pt1 | contig 11789 bp, 9 predicted proteins | sample 1972521 | NCBI WGS metagenome assembly QWCF01 (sample SAMN09866715, study PRJNA288562) | Human oral metagenome isolate term4_saliva, whole genome shotgun sequencing...
TGAGGGCAGACAGAAGCTCGAAAAGATTCAACCTGAAACGTTAGCAGAGGCAAGTAGAATTCCTGGTGTATCTCCAAGCGATATCAACGTGCTCCTTATCTTATTGGGAAGATAATACAACTAGAATAACATTCGAATGCATCGAGCACTTTCTTCGATGCATTCGCAAAATAAGAAAGAAACAAGTATGGAACTATCGCAAGACAAATATAAGTTTCACGTGAAACAAAAGAATAGAAAATAACAATATAATTATTTGATAATGAACAACAAACTATTATTAGACAATCTGCGCTCAATTCCAGATTGGCCTATAAAGGGTGTCAACTTCAGAGATGTTACCACCCTATTTAAAAACGCAGAGTGCTTAAAAATAATTGCCGATGAAATGTATGATCTTTACAAAGATAAGGGCATTACTAAGGTAGTTGGCATCGAAAGCCGTGGCTTTGTTATGAGTTCTGCTCTTGCCATCAAACTAAACGCTGGTATTGCGCTATGCAGAAAGCCTGGAAAGCTACCTTGTGAAACTGTACAAGAAAGCTATGCGAAGGAATATGGCATCGATACTATCGAGATACATAAAGACGCAATAGAAGAAGGCGACGTGGTTTTACTTCACGATGACTTGCTTGCTACTGGCGGAACAATGAAAGCTGCATGCGATCTTGTTAGAAAATTCAAACCTAAAAAGATTTATTGCAATTTCATCATCGAACTCTTAGACGAAGGACTTAATGGTAGAGAGGTATTCGATAAAGACATCGAAATTACCACATTACTAAAACTTTAAGATACGAAAGGATTGAATCGGTTTGCCGAACTTACATAAGGCGCCATTCAATCCTTTTATTATTCCCCACCCCTTTCTCGTCTTTCACAAGAAAGAAACAAACCTTTCATCGACAAGATGAACAATAGGTGAAACTTTACCACACAATATTTATTACACATAAAAGTTTCACGTGAAACACAAAAGTATAAAAATACTGATTCTAAAGGTATTATAGTGCATGACAAAGGATAAAAAAGAAGAACGCATAAGCAAATTAAAAGGCATCGTACAAAGCATGCCTGAGAAACCTGGTAGTTACCAATTCTACGATGAAAACAATGTTATTATATACGTAGGAAAGGCAAAACGCCTCAAAAGTCGTGTGTCTTCGTATTTTCACAAAGAAGTAGATAGATTTAAAACAAAGGTACTTGTAAGTAAAATTCACAACATTTCCTATACCGTTGTTAACACAGAAGAAGACGCACTACTACTAGAAAACAGCTTAATTAAGAAATACACGCCACGCTATAACGTTCTACTTAAAGACGGAAAGACCTACCCCAGCATTTGTGTTACGCACGAATACTTTCCTCGCATATTCAAAACCCGCACCATCAATCACAAAACAGGCAGCTATTTTGGTCCTTTCACCAACGTAACCGCCCTTAAATCGCTTTTAGAACTCATTACCAAGATCTACAAGCCCCGTAGCTGTCAGCTTCCACTTACACCGCAAGGCATCGCCAATAACAAGTTTAAATCGTGCTTAGAGTATCACATTCACAACTGCTTAGGACCCTGTATTGGCAAGCAGACTATGGAAGATTATAACGAAAAGATTGCCCAAGCCAAAGAAATACTCAAAGGAAACGTGCGCAAAACCAGTGTTGCTCTCTACGAAAAGATGATGCAGTTGGCTCAAGAAATGCGTTTTGAAGAAGCCCAAGAGCTTAAAAAACAATACGAATTAATTGCCTCGTTCGTTGCTAAAAGCGAGGTAGTTAGTCACACCATACGCAATGTAGACGTGTTTAGTATTACGCATCACGACAACGAAAAAACGGCTTTTATCAACTACATTCACGTTAAAAATGGCACGATTAATCAGAGTTTCACCTACGAATACAAGCAAAAGGTGAACGAAACAAACGAAGAACTTTTGGTGAGTGCAATCCTCGAGATTCGCAATCGTTTTGCCAGTGAGGCGCAAGAGATTATCGTTCCATTTGAAATAGATTGGCAATTGACCAACGCCTACTTCACTGTGCCACAGAGAGGCGACAAAAAGAAGCTTTTAGAGCTGTCGGAAATGAACGGAAAGCAGTATAAGTTCGACCGCATGAAGCAAGCCGACAAGCTCAATCCAGAGCAGAAATACACCCGAATAATGAAAGAATTGCAAAACCATTTGCAGCTTTCTAAACTACCCTATCACATCGAATGCTTCGATAACTCGAACATTAGCGGAACAAATGCAGTGGCTGGCTGTGTGGTCTTCAAAGGAATGAAACCCTCAAAGAGCGACTATCGCAAGTATAACATCAAAACTGTGGTCGGACCTGATGATTATGCATCGATGCAAGAGGTTGTTTATAGACGTTATAAGCGTATGATTGACGAGGGAAAGCCGCTACCCGACCTCATCATCACCGATGGTGGTAAGGGGCAAATGAGCGTTGTTCGAGAGGTGATTGAAGGTCAGTTACACCTCCAAATTCCCATTGCTGGATTGGCAAAAGACAACCATCACCGCACCAACGAATTGCTCTTTGGAAACCCTCCCATTGTTATTGGATTGAAGAACAATAGCGAATTGTTTTTGGCTCTTATGCGCATTCAAGACGAGGTGCATCGCTATGCCATTTCGTTCCATAGAGACAAGCGTTCTAAAACTGCTCTACATTCTGAGTTAGACAACATTAAAGGCGTTGGAGCGAAGACTAAAGAGGCTCTTATTGCGCAGTTTAAGAGCGTGAAAAAGATTAAAAGTGCTAACTTAGAGCAACTTACAGAGGTGCTCGGAGCAAGCAAAGCTACTACTGTGTTCAACTACTTTCATCAAGAAGAACAAAACACCGACAATTAAGCGTAACCCCTTTACAATCAATATGTTAAAGATTTTAAAGCGAGTAAACATCTCGTTTTAGAATCTTTTTTTATTGCTTTCCACCCCACAAACGCCCTTTCCTTGCCTCACACTGCACCTTTTTCGTTTCACCCTTAACCACTTTCTACCCCAAGCCCTATCTTTTCCTCCACTGTCGCACCCCTTCGTCCCTACACTTTCAATCCTTTTCTATCGCTCTCCTCATATTCCTTCATCACCAATCCCAATCCCTTTTCCCACTTATTCCATTCTTTTCTATCACCTTCTCTACCCTTTCACCTCATTCCCTCAACCCCTTTCTATTTCTGCACCTTTTCGCACCCCTTACAAATGCAGTGTAATTGTCCTAAAAAAGCATTGAGTTTGCCTCTTAAAAGCAATGACATTGCAAGCTAAAAGCAAGCCTTTTATTTCCCCATATCGCACCCACCATTTCCACAGGGCACAGCACACGCACAGCAAAGACTCTCCACATCGCCTTTAATTGCATTCTAAGGTCGTTTTATTTCTTTTCCACTGCAATATCCATCTCATGCTCAACAAGGGCGCAAATCGACAAAACAAACCCCAAAAGATGATGCACAATAAAAATAAAAGTGTGCATTTTGCACAAGTGCAACGCAACTACTTGAAAATAACGACTGCCGTATGCGCTTTTTTTTGTAATTTTGTAACATGAGAATAGTTATTCAAAGGGTTTTAAACGCCAGCGTTTCGATTAACAACGAGATACACTCTGCCATTTCAAAAGGCTTTCTTTTGTTAGTGGGAGTTACCCAAACCGACACGCAGGAAGATGTAGAATGGCTTGCCAACAAGGTGTGTTCGCTTCGTGTTTTCGACGACGAAGAGGGCGTGATGAACAAGAATATTCAAGATATTGATGGCGAAATCCTCGCTGTTAGTCAGTTCACTCTCATGGCATCGTATAAAAAAGGCAACCGACCTTCATACATTCGAGCTTCAAGTCCCGACCATTCTCTTCCACTCTTCAACAGCTTTGTGGATAAACTAAAGCAACTCTTAAACAAAGATATCGCCACAGGTGTGTTTGGAGCGGATATGAAAGTGAGTCTAACCAACGATGGACCTGTTACCATCTGCATGGATTCTAAGAACAAAGAATAGGGCAAAAACGAGCCGTAGAGCCTTTATTTCAACTCGCAAGATATGGACAATCAATCGCAAAAGATAAACGCTTGCAACGCAAGCAATGAACCAATAGAACCTAAGAGCATGCAAGACATGCAACAAGAGGTTGACAAGTGGATTAAAACTTATGGTGTTCGCTACTTCTCTGAGCTTACCAATATGGCGTGTTTAACCGAAGAAGTGGGCGAATTGGCAAGAGTTATGGCTCGCACTTATGGTGACCAGAGCTTTAAAAAGAACGAGCATCACAACCTATCTGAAGAGATGGCAGACGTGCTTTGGGTGCTTATCTGCCTCGCAAATCAAACGGGTGTAGACCTCACTAAGGCGTTTAACGACTCGATGAAGAAGAAGACTGAACGAGACGCCACACGCCATTTGAACAACGATAAATTGAAATAACAAAATAAACAATACAAACATGAATTCAGAAACAAACCAATGCAACCACGAGCATCACGATTGCTGTGGTCATCATCACGAAGAATCGAACAAATATCTCGATATGTTGGCACTCTACAACACTAAGTTGAACGATGCTGAAGTGAGCGAAGCAGTGCGCAAAATTATTGCTGAAAAGGTACACGAAAACGATAACGACGATGTAAAGCGTTTCCTCTTTGGAAGTATCGAGCTAACATCTCTTAAAACAACTGATAGCGAAGAGAGCATACTTGCTTTCACCGAGCGTGTTAATCAGTTCGACTCTGCCTATCCAAACATGCCTCATGTGGCTACAATCTGTACCTATCCTTGCTATGCAAGCATTGTGAGCGAGAGCTTAGAGGTGAGTGGCGTTGAGGTAACTTGTGTGTCTGCGGGCTTCCCTTCATCACAAATGCTTCCTGAAATAAAGGTTGCTGAAACTGCTCTTGCTGTGAAAGACGGTGCTACTGAGATTGACATTGTGATGTCGGTAGGTAAGTTCTTGAGCGGAGACTACGAGGGAATGTGCGACGAAATCAGCGAAATTAAGAGCGTTTGTGGCGACGATGTGCCCTTGAAAGTGATTCTTGAGACTGGCGATATCAAGACTGTTGAGAACATTAAAAAGGCATCTTTACTTGCAATGTATGCGGGTGCCGACTACATCAAGACTTCTACTGGTAAGGAACCTATATCTGCTACTCCTGAAGCTGCATACGTAATGTGTCAAGCTATCAAAGAATACCACGAGAAAACAGGTATCAAAATCGGCTTTAAACCTGCGGGTGGAATCAACACAGTGATGGATGCTATCATCTATTACACCATCGTTAAGGAGGTATTAGGTAAGGAATGGCTCACCAACAAGTATCTTCGTTTGGGTACAAGTCGCCTCACTAACTTGCTTCTTAGCGAACTAACTGGCGAAGAAACAAAGTTCTTCTAAATAGAAAAGCATCGTTGATGCTTATAAAAAGAAAAGGTCTCATAAGATTTAAATGGTGCTTTCTATTCCATTTTCTTATGAGACCTTATTGTATCTATATGCTCTGCTCTACCCTATTTCAAGGGTTTTTACTGGCATTATAGCTTTCGTTCTATCACATAGTCTAAGTAAGCGTTGAGTGCTTGCTTAATGTCTGCATCTTGAATCTTCTCTTCTATAAATCCGATAGCTTTGTTTTTAAACTCTCGCATCTTAGCTTCTGCATATTCAATACCACCATTTTCTTTGGTGAAAGCAACTAACTGAGCCACTTCTTCGGGTGTAACTTCGCCCTTTTTCACCTTCAATGCCAAGTCTTTCATTGCGCCATTGTCAGTGCTTAACACAGCATGTATCACAGGAAGGGTTAGCTTTCCTTCTGCCATATCATTGCCTGTGGGCTTTCCTATGTCGTTCGATTCGTAATAATCAAATATGTCATCACGTATTTGGAACGCCATTCCGAGGTGCAAACCGAATAGTCTTGCCTGCTCAACATCTTCTTTTGATGCTCCAACAGATAAGGCTCCGATCTCTGTACACGCCTCAAATAGAGCCGCAGTCTTACGCTTTATCACTTCATAATAAGCCTCTTCAGATATCGTTTGATTGCTTATATTTTCTAATTGCAATATCTCTCCGTCTGAAAGGGTACGTCCTAACTCTGCTAATCCAGACACAATGCGGTCGGAAGAGGTGTAACTAACATGTAAGAGGGCTGTAGATAGTATATAATCGCCAACAAGTACTGCCACTTTATTATCATAAAAGGCATTAACAGACGCTTGTCCACGTCGCTCTCCACTTTCATCTACAACGTCATCATGCACTAATGAGGCTGTATGTAACAGCTCTAAACCTATTGCGGCATGCTGAGTTACCTCGCTAACACATCCAAATGCCTTTGCAATAAGCAACATTAACATAGGTCGCATGCGCTTTCCTGAGCGTTGCTTTATAAACATTAGCACTTGAGATAACAATCCATCTTGATACTCAAGCGATGTATTAAAAAGATCGATGAAATGGTTTAATTCTTCAGTTATTGGCTTTTTTATTACCGATAAGTAATCCATATTCATTCAAATTTCTTACAAAAATAAGCAAATAATCGGTAAGTATCGCTCTTTTTTCGTAATTTTACGCATCAAAATACATATTTATGAATAAACTTTTTCTTTTAGATGCCTACGCATTAATTTATCGTTCTTATTACGCTTTCATTAAGAATCCCCGCATAAACTCTAAAGGTTTCAACACAAGTGCAATACTTGGATTTGTCAATACCCTACATGAAGTAATCCAAAAAGAACAACCTTCGCACCTAGGAGTGGCGTTCGACCCTAGCGGTCCCACCTTTCGTGACGAGGCATTTGCCGACTATAAGGCTCAAAGAGAAAAGACTCCTGAAGACATTAAGCTGTCTGTTCCCATCATAAAGCAGGTTCTTGAGGCCATGAACATCCCTATTCTCGAGGTAAAGGGATACGAAGCCGACGATGTTATCGGTACTCTTGCCACCCAAGCAAGCCACTTTGACATGGAAACCTATATGCTTACGCCCGATAAAGACTATGGTCAATTGGTGAAAGAGAATGTTTTTATCTATCGACCAAGACACGGCGGAGGGTATGAAATACTTGGAGTTGAGCAGATAAAAGAAAAGTATCAGATCGAAAGTCCATCGCAAGTAATCGACATTCTTGCCTTAATGGGCGACTCTGCCGATAACTTTCCAGGCTGTCCAGGCGTTGGTGAGAAGACAGCCATTAAGCTAATCAACGACTTTAAGTCGATTAATAACTTGTTAGAGAATACCCATCAGCTCAAAGGAAAGTTGAAAGAGAAGGTCGAAGGCGCAGTGGATGATATTAAGATGTCAAACTTTTTGGCAACCATCAAAACCGATGTGCCCATCGAACTCAATTTAACCGATTTGCAACTCACCCCTCCTAACGAAGAAAAGTTGCGTGCTTTGTTCGACGAACTCGAGTTTAGAACCCTCGCAAACAAATTCTTTAAAAAGACTGAAAATATACAAACGAAAGACAATTCGCAGTTAAATCTCTTTGAAGAATTCACGTCCAATGATTCAGTTGAGCCCAAATTTGAGAATTATAAGACACTTTTTGACACTAAATATAATTATAAACTCGTTGAAAAAGAAGAAGATATAAATAAATTATGTGATTTATTACTGACAAAAAGAATTGTAAGTTTAGATACAGAGACCACTTCTTTGAATCCATTAGAGGCAGAATTGGTGGGTTTGAGCTTTTCTGTTAGTCCTCAAGAAGCATTTTATGTGCCCATTCCTAACGAACAACAAAAAGCGCAAAAAATTGTAAATGCCTTCCAACCGCTATACGAAAACGAAGAAATTGAGAAGGTAGGACAAAATATTAAGTACGACATCGAGGTGCTAAGAAATTATGGTATCACAATGAAAGGTCCGCTCTTCGACACCATGATCGCTCATTATCTTCTCCAACCAGAGCTTCGTCACAACATGGATGATATGGCAGAGACCTATCTTCACTATAAAACTATCCACATAGATCAGCTCATTGGTGCCAAAGGAAAAGACCAATTAAGTATGCGTTCGCTTGCTCCCGAGCAGATAGTAGACTATGCTTGCGAAGATGCCGACATCACCTTGCAACTTAAAAACATATTCGAACCCAAGCTAAAAGAAGAAGGTTTGTACCCATTGTTTAAGGAAGTGGAAATGCCTTTGATTTATGTTTTGGCAGAGATGGAATGCAATGGCGTTAAACTCGATGTACAAGCACTTTCTGAAGTGAGCAAAACCTTCAACGAACAACTCAGTCAATACGAGCAAAAGATATACGAATTGGCAGGCGAAACCTTTAACATCTCGTCGCCAAAGCAGGTAGGAAGCATTCTATTCGAAAAGCTAAAGATATCAGAAAAGCCCAAGAAAACCAAGACAGGGCAATATGTTACGAGCGAAGAAGAATTGCAGAAGCTCATTAACAAACACCCTATTATCGACGAGATATTGAAATATCGTGGACTAAAGAAGCTCCTTAGCACTTATGTAGACGCTCTTCCTAAGCTTGTAAACCCCAAAACTGGCAACATACACACCAGCTTTAACCAAGCCACAACAGCCACAGGACGATTGAGTTCGAGCGATCCTAACTTGCAAAATATCCCTGTTCGAGGCGAAGACGGAAAAGAAATTCGCAAGTGTTTCATTCCTAACGACGGCTGTTTGTTCTTCAGTGCCGATTATAGTCAAATAGAGTTGCGTATCATGGCGCATTTAAGTGGCGACGAAAACATGATCGAAGCCTTTATAGAAGGGCACGACATTCACGCTGCCACCGCTGCAAAGATCTATAAAAAGCCTATTGACGAGGTGACAAGAGACGAGCGCACCAAGGCCAAACGTGCCAACTTTGGTATTATATATGGCATCACTGTTTTTGGATTGGCAGAGCGTTTAAACATCGAACGCAGCGAAGCTAAACAGCTCATCGACGGCTATTTCAGTACCTTCCCACAGGTTCAGGCCTATATGGAGCAGTGTAAAGAAACCGCAAGACAAAACGGTTATGTAGAAACCTTTATGCATCGCCGTCGCTATCTTGCCGACATCAACAGTCAAAACGCCACCGTTCGTGGTTATGCAGAGCGCAATGCCATCAACGCACCCATACAAGGTAGTGCGGCAGACATCATCAAATTGGCTATGGTTCGCATCTATGAGCGATTCAATAACGAAGGAATAAAGAGCAAGATGATTCTTCAAGTGCACGACGAATTGAACTTTAGCGTTGTTCCTAACGAGAAAGAACAAGTGGAAAAGATAGTACTCGAAGAGATGCAGAATGCCTTTAAGCTAAAAGTGCCATTGATTGCCGACGCTGGTTGGGGTGCCAACTGGCTCGAAGCGCATTGATACACGTTCCCAACACAAGGGGAAAAGAGGCAAAAGTGAGGTGCTTTTAAACAGCGAGAATACTCTATAAAGAGAAAGACGCAACGCCTCAACAAGAAAAAGGCGCACCATTCAAAGCAAAACAAGATGCTTGATGGAAGAGAACCATCTCTCTACCGCAAAAGAAATACTATTTTATCGGCTTGAAAAAGCAGTGTTTTTGGCTCGCAATTTCAATGCTATTACACCCTAAAAGAAGTGGAATTACAAAGCAAGTGCAATGCTTTTTGTAGTTCCACTTTTTCTCTTTAACACTCAAAGGGTTACAACTCCTTATAAATAAGCTACGAAATACTTGCAAAATAAATTAAAACTAACTAACTTTGCCCAGCATTAACCAAAACAATAACACAGACAAATATGAAAAATTGGATCTTACTCTTGGTCTTATTAGCTGCATTCTGTGCACCTATCAAAGCGCAATTGCCTCAAATAACACTTAAAAGTATCGATGGAAAGAGCGTTCGCCTCGACACCATTTCTAACAACGACAAACCCATTATCGTGTCTTTCTTTGCCACATGGTGCAAGCCTTGCAACAGAGAATTGAGCGCCATTAACGAGGTTTACGATGAATGGCAAAAAGAAACAGGCGTTAAACTCATCGCTATCTCTATCGACCAAGCTCAAAACGTCAACAAAGTGAAGCCTTTGGTAGATGCTAATGGTTGGAAATACGAGGTACTTCTCGATCCAAATGGAGAGGTTCGTCGTGCCGTTGGCGCACAAATGATTCCTTTTGTGTTGGTGTTAGACAAGAATAAAAACATCGTTTACAAGCATAGTGGCTATGCTGATGGAAGCGAAAACGAACTATACGAAAAGGTGAAGGAAGCCTGCAAAAAATGAAACTAAGCTATTTTTGCATCGCAACAATGCTTCTCCTCTCTCCCACTCTCTCTGCTTTTGCACAGGAAGAGGGCGACAAAGTGCGCCTATCAGGAAGCATTCAGACCGACTTTCTACTACCTCAAAAAGACACAAAGCTGGGCATTAACAACATCGAACACAAGGTGTTGAACAACACTTATGTTGATGTGAATGCCTCATACAAAAACTTTGACGCTGGAGTTAGATTGGAATATATGCAACATCCCTTACCAGGTTTTGAACAAGACTTTAAGGGTTGGGGCGTACCTCATTTCTATTTAAAAGGTCGATTCAATAAAGTTGAGCTTACATTGGGACATTTCTATGAGCAATTCGGAGCAGGATTTGCCCTCAGAAGCTATGAAGAACGCAGCTTGGGAATAGACAACTCTATTCTTGGAGCACGCATTGTGGCTACTCCTTTCGATGGTGTTCGCCTCAAAGCACTGGCAGGAAAGCAACGAAGATATTGGAAGCTCAACCCTTCTTTCATCTCGGGTGCCGACCTCGAACTGAACTTAGAACAATGGATCAAGCCTCTTCAACAAAGCGAAACCTACCTTTCTGTGGGCGCATCGCTGGTGAACAAGAACGAGAAAGACGAGGATATTCTTGTGGGTTCTACACATCGTTTAAACCTTCCACACAACGTTTCGGTGGTAGATGCAAGGGTTCAACTTCAACACAAGGGTGTGAACATCTTGGCAGAGTGTGCCTTTAAAGGACAAGACCCAACGCTTAATAACAACTACATCTATCGAAAAGGATATGTAACAATGCTCTCTTGCTCTTATTCTAAAAGCGGATTGGGAGCTATTGTGCAAGCCAAAAGAAGTGTGAACATGGGCTTTAGAGGCGTGAGAAGTATGGACGGACTATCGTCTTTCATCAATCACATGCCCCCATTCACTATGGAACACACCTACACTCTTGCGGCTTTATACCCCTATTCTACTCACCCCGATGGCGAATGGGCCTACCAATGCTCGTTGAACTACACCTTTAAAAAAGGCAGTTCGTTAGGTGGAGCATACGGAACTAAGGTAAAATTCAATGCAAGTCATGTGCACGCCATTCAAAACAACGGCCTCAACATGCCTGGAAAAGATGGCTATGGCTCGGCATTTTGGAAGTGGGGAGATGCCACTTACTATCAAGATATCAACTTACAGGTAGAGAAAAAGCTCTCTAAAAGCACCCAAATAGGCTTGATGTATATGAATCAAAGATACAACGAAACGGCTATTAAGGGCGAAGGGGGTATGTTGCGCAACAACATTTTCATTGCCGAACTAAAACAAAAGCTATCGCACAAAACCACACTTCGTGCCGAAGCGCAGTATTTAAACTCTGCCGATGGGGATAAAGACTGGCTTTTTGCGTTGGCAGAAGTGTCGTTCTCGCCTCATTGGATGGTGTCGGTTTCCGACCTTTTCAACAGCGGTAGCACCAAACAGCACTACTATCAGTCGTTTGTTGGCTACTATAACGGAGCACATCGCAT
>QWCF01003770.1_pt1 | contig 11720 bp, 7 predicted proteins | sample 1972521 | NCBI WGS metagenome assembly QWCF01 (sample SAMN09866715, study PRJNA288562) | Human oral metagenome isolate term4_saliva, whole genome shotgun sequencing...
GCGGCGTTTACACAGTTTTTGCGATTGAAACGTAGAATAAAATGCTATAATAAGCATTAGTATGATGATACGAGCGTTAGTGCTAGGATTGGTTGCGTTGATGGCGCTAATTTTGGGCGTGCTCGTACTTAAAAAGTCGAAGCATCGTCATGATGCAAAGTATTGGTTTTTTCTGGTTTGTTTATGTTTGGCTGTGTGGTCGGCTGGACTTGAAGTGTTTTCTCTGGCGGACAAGGAAGTAACATTGGACACTGCGTCCAGGTGGTTTTATGTCGCTTCGGCTGTTTTTTGTCCTGCGTTGGCTATTTTCACTACAAAGTCGTTTCTTCCATCGACAAAATCAACGAAGAGTTTTATTTGCGCGTCTAGTATATTGATAACGATTTTTTCGCTATATATTATTTTGGTTCCTGAGTTTATTATCAATACATCAGAAATCGTCACGCCAGTAGATTTTTCTCGAATTCCGATTCACGCAGTCAACTATGTTATTTTTGCAACTTTTTTCTCGGTATTCTTCTTAATTTCTATGTGTTTTGGTTATATAGCGTGGCGCAAATCAGATCCTGTTCGACGCAAGCAAGTCGCGATTTACATGATTGGTCTGTTGGTCAGATACCGATTGATGGACGTAAAAATGGCGGTGGCTCGAAGCGTTTCGTATATGTTGCTATTAATCGCACTAGCTGTCGTTTACGTGATTTCTGCATATGTCATTTCAATTTTGGTTTTCCAACGCAGCCTGACGGTTGATAGCCACGTAAATCTCATGAATATGATTTTGGCTATGGTTTTGGCGGTCGTATATCAACCAGTGAAGAAAATCTTTGATAAATTTACTGATAGGGTTTTTTACTACGGAGAATATGACGCCGATACGTTTACGCGTGAGATTAGTAAAATATTAACCTATACGGCGGATCTGCAATTGCTAACTCGACGTGTTGGCAATTATATAGCGACTTCTCTTAAGGCGGAAAAAGTGGCGTTTTGTATTCCGGAAAAAGGAATATATGGTCGGGCGGGTCGGCGACGAATATCTGTTGTCGAGGAAGATGTTCGCAGGATTATGGATTACTATTATAAGAATTGCAGTTTTCCGGAAGTTATTTTGGCGAATCAAGTAAAAGATCCAGAACTGAAGAAACTTTTGGATATTCATCGCACGAAAATTGTTATGCCTCTGCTGCATCAAAATCAAGAAACGGGAATTCTATTTCTGGGCGAACATAAGAGCTTGGGGTATAGTTCTCGCGATATTGAAATGCTGGAATCGATTGCTGGGGAACTGGCTGTGTCGATTCGAAATTCTTTGTCATTGGAAGAGATTAATGAGTTGAATAAGAGTTTGCAGCGTAAAATTGACGAGGCGACGAAAGAATTGAGGTTCAGTAATCGACAACTTCAGCGACTGGACGAGGCGAAGAACGAATTTATTTCTATGGCTTCACATCAATTAAGAACGCCGTTGACTAGTATTAAAGGTTATCTGGACATGATGTTAGAGGGTGATTTGGGGAAGATTACGCCGATGCAACGTGCGGTTCTTAGAGAGGCGTTTTCTTCGAGTGAGCGTATGGTGAGGCTAATAAACGATTTCCTTAATGTTTCTAGGCTTCAGACTGGCAAATTTAACATTGATAAACAGAAGACAGACGTTGCTCAAATTCTTCGGGATGAAGTTACTTTGCTTAAGGTTGTGGCTGATCAGAGATCTGTCGAAATGGACCTAAAGATTGATAAAAAAGTTCCATTGATTACAGCTGATTCTGAGAAGATTCGTCAAGTTATGCTGAATATGATCGACAACGCTATTTACTATTCAAATCCGCACAAAAAGGTAATAATTTCTCTGAAAAATAGTAATGGTGCGATTGAGTTTACGGTGAAAGATTCGGGAATTGGTGTGCCAAAATCGGAGCAAGCAAATTTGTTTGGCAAATTCTTCCGCGGCACAAATGCCAGAAAAAAGCGGCCAGACGGCACTGGTGTTGGCTTATTTTTGGCGAGGAAAGTTATTTTATCGCACGATGGCGAAATGATCTTTGAATCAGAAGAAGGAAAAGGTAGTACTTTTGGGTTTAAGTTGCCAGTTCGTTAACGAAATAAACTCAGTATTCCAGAAATAACGCTAATTAAGACAATTACAACGAGTCCCGCCATGCCAATGGTGCGAATGAGCTTTTTCCGATCGAAAAACCATTGAGATAATTTGGAGCGATTCGTTGCTGTAATCCTTGTTACCTTTGGTCGCTGAGATGTCGCGTCCACTCCAGAATATTTTTTATTGCGCTTTTTCTTCTGCTTTGTCATGGAAATATTATACATTAATAGATAACGGCGGAGAAGTGGCTGATTTGCTATAGACAATTCGACGATAATTTGTTATGATATCTGAAGTCGTGGCCTTATCGTCTAACGGTTAGGACACCAGGTTTTCATCCTGGCAATCCGGGTTCGATTCCCGGTAAGGTCACCATATAGCAGGGTAGGGATCTAATGATAAAGAGTAGCGCGATAAAAACAAAACACGCAAACGTTAGAAAAGACCAGGACGGTAAAAGATCGCCTAAAAACACTCCTGTACAAAAAGTACACTCTAAACTAAAATCCACCCGAAAGCGTATATCAAAATTCTGGATTATAGCTGGAGTTACTATATTGATAGCTGCTATCTACCTGCTCATCAATGGCGGTGCCTTGGTAGAGCAACATAAAATGGCGCAATACCTTAAGGAAAAATACGGGAAAGAGTTTGTAGTAGAAAATTATCGCATTGAGGGTGGCGGCATTGGAGTTGAAGGCGATCCGTATGTGGATGCTTATCCGGTTGATGATAGTAGTCTTAGGTTTGAAGTGTGGAATAGAGCTGACTACAGAAAAGGCGAGAGTGCTTACTCTGATACCTATCCAGATCGTATTTGGGAAAGAGAGTCTAGGAATGATATAGCTAACCTAGTTAGCAAGCAGTTTGGCGGTAGAGCTAGACTCAAATCAATAAGGATAAACAGCAATATAGAGGTTGGCAGAGCTATTACGAAAAACATACCCTCCTATAAAGATGCATTTAATAAATTTGGCAGAAAAATATATATGACAATATCTTTAGAGAATGACGTTAATTTTGATGATTTATCAGAGCATATATATAGAGTGACTTCTGAAATAAGAAAGCAAATGGGCGTAATGCTGGCTATAGACTATCATGATTCACTACATGAGCTATGGCTGGAGGATCAGGACATTAGCAATATAGAATCTTCGAGTGATGTAGATAAATATATAAAGAGGAGGTGGAGTGAATATAACTAATGAGCAATATTTGGCCTTAAGCGCGCTGGCGTATTCGGATATAAGCACATATTACAATAAGAAACAGACAACAATAGGCTATCTTATAGGTAATAATAGAATCAAGGACTATTTAGGTAAAGATGGTTCTGTCTCTCCGGAATTTTCTGCTTTATCTACCCTTAAGGACTGGATTATTATTGATACCTATTCAAATAGTTCATCAGGTTTTTATGGTATCGCTATTCAAGATCCCGCAACAAAAGATATAGTGTTTGCTTATAGGGGTACTCAGGCGGACATATTGGGTAATGACTTTAGTCCTAGTGATATATTCACAGACTTGCAAATAGGGTTGAGGATATTGCCGCAACAGTTTGTCGATGCGGTAAATTTTTATCATCAAGTAAGTCAAACATATGGATCACAATATTTGGTAGACTACAGTTTTACTGGGCACTCTTTAGGGGGTGCTATTGCTCAGTTTATGACATATTCGAGCTCAACAGACGACAAGATATATGACTCAGTTACTTTTAATGCTGTTAGTCCCGTCCCTATTATTAAGTCTATGGATGCTGATTTTAATAAAAAATGGAGTCGTTTTTATAACTATAGCACGGATCATGTCAACTCCCTTGACTGGGTCGGTATGTATTATGGCGCGGACTTAGGAAAGACTATTCGACACATCAATAATACCGAAATTGATTATAAAAGGGTTAATTTTGAAGCTGTATCAAAAATGTTATTAATAAAGCTTCAGGTTGTCAAGGGTATAATTAGCAATGCTGAAGGCTATAAGCGAATACAGGATTTTATAAAAAATGTAGATGGCTCTATATCAAATGGGTCTGATGGATATTCAGTAGAAGATACGTTGATGTTTTATAGAGGACAAGCTGGAGGTGCTAGTGGTGAGCTTGGAGGTGGCTTTCTAGATTTCTCACATCACCACTTAAGTCAGTTTTTACGAGATGACCCTAACAAGTCGGGCTTCCAGTACGCTATGACAAGTACAGTTGATTCCCAATACGAGTTTGCTGACAATAGTGATATTCTGCAATTTATCAACGCCTTAACTGTTATTGAAATAGCAAAAGCTAACGACAGTGCTCGTTTTAATAAAATTATGCCCTCAGACACACCTCCTCTAGGCGCGTATTCAAGTGGAGGTGTCCTTTATATTTTGCCTGACGGAACTTATAGTTGGGGGACTTATTCTGATGCGTCGATTGCTTACGCTAAATATATTGTCCAAAAATATGAGCGTCTTCTTGTTTCAGGCGAATTTATGAAGTCATATGTTGATATGCAGAAAGCCCAAGCCGAGCAAAACCGCCGTATTGATCCGCTGGTGTTTGATTTGGATGGCGACGGAATAACGACAGTTTCACTTGAGGAGTCAAACGCTTTCTTTGATTTGGATAATAATGGCTTCGCTGAAAAAACCTCGTGGGTTGGTGCCAAAGAAGGTTTGCTGGCGTACGATAAAAATGGCGACGGGATAATTAATGGCGGCAATGAGTTGTTCGGCGACCGTACGTTAATGAAAGATAGCAAAACGTTGGCATCAAGCGGTTTTACGGCATTGGCAGAGTATGACAACAACAAGGATGGCAAGATTGATAGCAATGATGCGATATATACATTGCTGCGGATTTGGCAAGATTCTGACGGCGACGGTATTGTTTCCGCTGGCGAATTAAAGCAGTTGGTTGATTTGGGGATTGTGTCCATTGGCTTGTCGTATAACAACACTGGCGTGACCGACGGCGCTAATAATATCCAAGTGCGAACTGGAACGTTTACTTTGGCGGATGGCAGTACTCGGATGACTGGAGAATATCTGCTGAATCGTAATCCGGTATATTCGGTGGATTCGTCGCAGGTAGAGATTTCCGATGATGTTGCGCTGCTTCCAAATGTACAAGGAGCGGGCAATGTCGGTTCATTACATAAGGCGATAATGCAGGATGAATCCGGTTCTTTACGCGGTTTGGTCAATCAGTTTATTGCAGAAAAAGATGTTGCAAAACGCGAGGCGTTAGCTGAGGATATTTTGGCGCGTTGGGCGGGAGTGGGTTCCGTTGATCCGAAAAGCCGCGGCGATGCGTTTGATGCCCGAAAATTGGCTGTATTGGAGAAATTTTTTGGTGTAGAATTTCAAGGGTCGCCAAACGCCAACTCGGCGCCCTTGCTAAAATCTTCGTACACTAAGTTGTTTGAGGTTGTGTATGTATCATTGGTTTCTCAAGCGCAGTTGAAAGATGTAGTGAATAGTGTGACTGATGACAATGATGAGGTTTCATTCGAGAAAGCTAAACAGATAATAGATGATGCTATCTCTCGAGACTCTGTTGCTGGTGTTAGTTTGCTGAGCGAGTTTGTGCGGGCAATGAAATATTACGGGCTGAAGAGCAGTGAAGAGTTTATTGTTTTGAGAAGTTATTATGTTGGTAAATCGGCGGAATATGGTCGTATCATCGACTTTGCTGGTGAACAGGTTTTACGCGGAACGGCTAGTGGAGATTCTCTCAGTGTGGGTAGTCAGTATACTTTAATAGATGGCGACTCTGGTAACGACACCCTCATTGGTGGCCAAGGTAACGACACTCTCATTGGTGGCCAAGGTGACGACACCCTCATTGGCAACACTGGCAACGACACCCTCATTGGCGGTCAAGGCAAAGACACACTTCGCGGTGGCTACGGTGATGATACCTACATCGAGTAGACTACATTGAAGAAGATCGTGGCGACAACGATACCATCCAGTTTGGTGAGGGTATTACACTGAAAGATCTAAAATTCTTCCGCTACGACTATTCTGGTAGAAATCTGTATATTACCGTTGGAGATAACGGTGATGCTATATCCATTAAAAATTACTTTAACGACGGCAATTACTCTCGTCCAACCGACACCTTCAAGGTAGAGAAGCTCCTTTTCTCTGACGGCACCACCATAGATGCCGCCTACATTTACGAAAAAGTTCGCACTATTACAGGCTCTAGGGATGGCGATGTATTGAGTGGTCATGACGACCAGGACAATATTCTTCACGGTCTTGATGGTAACGACACTATCTACGGTGGAATTGGCAATGATCTCCTTTACGGCGATGCCGGTGACGACACCCTCATTGGCAACACTGGCAACGACACCCTCATTGGCGGTCAAGGCAAAGACACACTTCGCGGTGGCTACGGTGATGATACCTACATCATCGAGGAGATAATTATAAGATTGAAACGTTTACATCTGAAGATGGTAAATTTATCACACATACACAGATCGAGAGTTTGATTCAAGCAATGTCTACTTTCCAGAAGGATACGGGAATGACCTGGCAGCAGGCATTGTCTAGCCAGCCGTCTCAAGTAGAATCTATAGTTACGCAATACTGGACAGCTCCAACCGCTTAAGCTTTGGTCTTTGTAAAATTTCTGCTACACTTTTGATAAAATCTGGTGGGCTTGGATTGTGTATATGTCAGAGAAGTCACAAAAATCAAATTCAATAGACCCAGGCTTGTACTGCTTTATTACGATTGCGCAATTTCATGGTATTGCAGCTGATCCTGAGCAGCTGAAGCACGCCCTGGCATTGGAGGAGGGTATTATGAATGAGGTTGATATGCTTCGTGCCGCCCGAACTCTGAAGTTAAAAGCTAAAATATCTACGGTGAAATATAAGCAGCTGGAAAAATTACCAATGCCAGTGATTGTTGGTATGAAGAAAGATAAGTTTGCTGTTTTGGCGCGTATTGACAACGGTAAACTACTTATACTTATGCCTGACGGTTCGCCACCTCAAATTATCGAAAGAGCGGCGTTTGAGAAAGAATGGACTGGTCGAGTATTGTTATTTGCGCAACGGTTTTGGAAGGATGTCGAGCGTAAGTTTGATATCAAATGGTTTATTCCGACGATCATAAAATATAGGAGGCCATTATTAGAAGTACTGCTGGCGGCGTTTATTTTACAGATTATAGGGTTACTTGCACCGATTCTTACGCAAGTTGTGATTGATAAGGCGTTAGCACATCATAGCGTATCGACACTAGACGTGATTGTATTTGGGCTGATTGTTGTTGCGTTATTTGAGATGATGCTTGGCATTGCGCGAAGTTATATTTTTACTCACACCACGAGTCGAATTGATGTGATTTTAAGTTCGCGGCTGTTTCGTCATCTATTTGCATTGCCTCTACGATACTTTGAGACTCGGCGCGTTGGCGACACGACTGCTCGGGTCATGGAGCTAGAAAAAGTCCGCTCTTTTCTGACAGGTGCGCCAATGACAACGGTTATTGATCTGTGCTTTATATTTGTATATATCGTCATAATGATATGGTATAGTACGACGTTGACCTGGGTTGTTCTAGCTAGCTTGCCAGTGTTCGTAATACTATCTGCTATTGTGACGCCTCTATTTAGATATAGGTTGGACGAGCGATTTAATACTGGCGCCGAAGCACAATCATATCTGGTGGAGTCAATCAATGGAGCTCAAACTATTAAGTCTTTTGCGCTAGAGCCGGAACTGCAAAAGAAGTGGGAGGAGCGACTTGCTAGTTATGTTCGAGCTGGTTATAAGACATCAATTTTATCAAATAATGCCGGTATAATCGGTCAGTTTATTCAGAAGATTTCTGATATTGCTATTTTATGGTTTGGTGCGCATATGGTAATGTCTGGCAGCTTGACTATCGGTGCTCTTATTGCGTTTCGGATGCTGTCGGGTCGAGTGAGCGGGCCAGTGCTGCGGCTGGTACAATCTTGGCAGGATTTTCAGCAAGCAGGAGTGTCAATTAAGCGATTGGGTGATATTTTTAATAACAAAACTGAGCCAACTCTTGATCCAGCTAAATCTCGATTACCAAGCATAAAAGGCGACATTCGTTTTGATAAGGTCTATTTTCGATATACGCTAGATGGGCCAGAGGTGATTCGTAATGTGTCGTTTGGTATTCATCCGGGGACAGTTGTGGGCGTAGTTGGGCGAAGTGGATCTGGAAAGAGTACAATATCAAAACTATTGCAAAGATTGTATATTCCAGAATCAGGAAAAATTCTCATTGATGGAGTTGATATTGCGACAACTGATCCATCTTGGCTGAGGAGGCAAATTGGTGTTGTTCTACAGGAGAATTTTCTGTTTAATGCTAGCGTTCGTGAAAACATTTGTATACACAAGCCTTCGGCAAGCATGGAAGAAATTGTTCGTGTTGCAAAAATTGCGGGAGCACATGATTTTATATTAGAGCTACCGGAAGGTTATGATACGCAAGTTGGTGAGCGTGGTGAGGGCTTGTCTGGCGGGCAAAAACAGCGCATAGCAATCGCAAGAGCACTACTCCATGATCCAAAGATATTGATTTTTGATGAGGCAACTTCCGCGCTTGATTATGAATCAGAAAATGTCATTCAGAAAAACTTGAAACAAATTGTTGCCGGACGGACCGTTATTATAATCGCACATCGGTTATCAACATTGAAATCAGCTGATAAAATTATGGCAATTGATAAAGGGCAATTAGTGGAGTACGGAACACCTCGGGTGTTGCTAAAAAAGAATGGCTTGTATGCTTATTTGTATAACCAGCAAATGGGAGGTGAAGATGTCTAAGTTGTCAGCGTATTGGCAATATCGAGATCGGCGCTTGCAATATGAATTTTTGCCAGCCGCTCAAGAGATTATTGAAACACCAACCTCTCCGCTCGGACATATTGTTATTTGGATGACAGTTTTATTATTGATTACTGCTGGAGCTTGGTTATATTTTGGAAAGTTGGACGTGGTTGTTTCAGGTCAAGGGAAATTGGCATCGGAAAGCGGTACAAAAATTTTACAATCGTCAGTGTCAGGTACAATTGTTGATATAAAAGTACACGAAGGTCAGCGCATTAAAAAAGGTGATATTGTGGTTGAGCTAGATAAAAAAGTCGCCCAGCAGAATGTTGAATCGGTGGAGAAGACCTTAGCTATTGCTAAAATTGAAAGATCTATCGCAAAAGGAGTCTCGTCTTCAATTATCATGGATGATATCAATAAGTCAGGTTTAACAGAGGAGACGAAGCAAAGTTTGATTGAAAAAATGCATGCGCAAAATGATATATTGGAATCCAGGAAGCTTCTCTCCTCAACAAATTTAACAAATCTTCAGAAGCAACTTTCCCAATTGGATAGTGTAGGCAAGGATCTTAATGATATGTTGACTAAGGATAAAGCTAAAGAGCAGCAGATCAATAAACTAATGGAGCATGGAACACCATTACAGCAAATGCAGCTTCGTAGTGATCTTAATTCTGTAAGACAGAAGATTTCTTCTCTTGAATCATCGTTATCTTCACAAAAGCAGCAGATAGCCCAGGTGGAGTCTGCAATAGACAATGCGAAAAATCAAGCCGCAGTGAGCTTAAATGAACTTCGGGTGAGCAATACAGCTACTGCAATCTCTCAGGACAATAAAATTATTGAACTTGAAAATTCTCTGACAAGAGCAAGGGTGGCATTAGAACAGACAACAATTGTGGCGCCAGTTGACGGTACGGTATTGTCGTTAAAGACAAATACCATTGGTGGCGTGGTGTCGGCGGCTCAAATAATTGCCGAGATTACGCCGCTTGAAGAGTCGCTTGTTGTGGAGGCGTCGCTACAAAGTAGGGATATTGGTTTTGTAAATGTTGGCCAACGAGTTGTTGTGAAAGTTGATGCATATTCGTTCCAGCGATATGGTTATTTGAGTGGGGTTGTTCAATCGATTAGCCCAGATGCGATAGTTAACGATAAATTGGGGCTAATATATCGGATTAAGGTTAAGCTTGATAGTCTAAAAACCTCGAAAAATATTGAGCTGAAAATAATTCCAGGCATGAATTCTGTTGTGGAAATAACAACTGGAAATCGACGAGCCATTGAGTTTTTACTTGATCCATTGATCTCGCATGTTGATGGTAGTTTGGAAGTTCGCTAGTTGCCGTAATTATCAAAATATCTTATTATCATTTCGCGTAGTAGTATATAAAGTTTTTCGAGCTGGCCGTCAATACGAACGAATTTAGTTTTTGGATCTTTTTCACCAATCTCTATCTGGGACACAGTGCTAGTAAGAATACTTAAGAGAAATTCAACGTCATAACCTTCGCTATGCACAACTTGTTGTCGAGCTTTCTGTATTACTTTTAGCATTGTTTTTTCAATACTTTTAACTGTTTCATTTTTTGATTTTCTATGCTGCTTTTTAAGTTCGTTTTCTGCGATTCCTTCTGCAAAACTTTGAAGGGCAAAAATCAGATTTGCAATATTCATATGAAATACATTTGAATTTGTATGAAAACGATAATCGATAATTCGCGTGAAAGCTAGCCCAATTTTACTATAAGACCCAAGAGTTTTTTGGCGGTTTGGGTTGATGAAAAAATGGGTCATTTTTATAAGAGTTAATGGTTTCACGGAGTCTTGTAAACTTATTGAGGGGCGACATTCGGTTGGAGATACAGCTTCTAAAAAGGGGTTCGCGAGATGTAGTGTCGCAATTCCGCGCAAGTCTACTGACTGGATAAAACAATGCGTATTGTCGAAGTGGCTAATCCAATATAATTGAAATGCGAGAAGTATTTTACCGATATCAGTTATCTGGAAAGACCCTTTTGTGTGAGAAAAGGTGTAATTGAGGTAGGGCTGAAGCCGAGATTTGTCTGTACTGATCGTCGGTTTATTTGTGCGGAGGATCGAATGAGTTGCTGATATGGTGAGATTAATATTTTTATATTTAGCATGACACGCTCTAGAAGTGACCGCCCTTTTAGTAATTGTACTGGTAATATTTTTCATGTCGACATTGGTGATTACGGTATCAGGTGCATGTTCTGCGTTAATGAGAATATTTATTGTAGTTGATTTTCGAAGAATTGATTCTATGCCGGCGTTGACTGGCCATTTTAGGTAGGCGCGAACATCATAAGCGGGGGTGTAAACAGAGTTTTCGCTAAGCTGTTTGCGGTAAAATGCAAAAGGTGTTACGTATTGTGAGCGAGTTTTTATGACGATAAATAACTTATTGTATGTGCCTGGGGCTGTTGTCGAAAGTTCTGCCTTAAGATGGTAATTGGCAGGGTCAAACTGACCAAATCCTTTAGCAACAATTTGCCTACCTACCACATCAAAATAATAGGCTTCACCAATTAAAATTTTGTCTTGAGGGTTTTGCAAGCTCATTTCCTGTTAATGATTATTGTCATATTATATTGTATCAAGCGTTTTTCATCACTGTTATTTCGTGGTATAATTTTAAAAATGAGTGATAATATATTTAAACGAACAAAAATATTAGCAACAATTGGGCCAGCAACGTTCAGCCAAGAAAAGGTTTACCAATTGTTGGAGGCCGGCGTTAACGGCATCCGTATGAACTTTAGCCA
>QWCF01000694.1_pt1 | contig 11705 bp, 10 predicted proteins | sample 1972521 | NCBI WGS metagenome assembly QWCF01 (sample SAMN09866715, study PRJNA288562) | Human oral metagenome isolate term4_saliva, whole genome shotgun sequencing...
TTCCATCATTTCATTAAATGTTTTTTCACGTTCTTCAGCAGTTGTTTCTTCACCTGTTAAAATATGGTCGCTAATCGTTACAATTGCTAGAGCTTGTTTCTTATGTTGTGCCGCTAATGCATATAAACCAGCAGCTTCCATTTCAATTGCTAGTACGCCATATTCTTGTAATTTTTGTTTATTTAATTCAGCATTGTAGAAACGATCTGAGGATAAAATATTTCCAACATGTACAGTTGCACCACGTTCTTTAGCTAAATGATACGCTTTATCTAATAAATCAAATGAAGCTAAAGGTGCGAAGTTTACTTGTCCTTGGAAAATATTTGTAATAATTGATGAATCTGTTGTAGCTCCTTGAGCTAATACGATATCACGAACATTTACATCAGGTTGAATTGAACCAGCTGAACCAATACGAATAATCTTTTCAACACCAAATTCAGTATATAATTCATTGGCATAAATCATCATTGAAGGAATACCCATTCCACTACCTTGAACAGATACTCGTTGTCCTTTGTATAAACCTGTATATCCAAACATATTTCTTACGCTATTATATTGTTCGACATCTGTTAAATAATGTTCCGCAATGTATTTTGCACGAAGTGGATCTCCTGGCATTAATACTACCTCTGCGATTTGTCCTTTTGTTGCATTAATATGTACACTCATGTGTGATCTCCTAACTGTCTTATAGACTTAAAATTTTTTTCTTACTGTAGATATTCTACTATATTGTCATTAGAAATTGAAATAGAAAAAATAAATTCATTCGTTTTTAAATTAATTTTTTTTGCTTTAATCGTATTTCCTTCATGAAGTCCCGATAAATTTACTAGAAAATACTGTTTTTCAGTATTTAATTGAAACCATTCAGGAAACTCCATTTGTTGTAATCTACCTAAAGCTAAAAATACTGGTAACGAGAAACCTCCTAATTGAACAGACTGTATTTTTAATTGAATAGCTCCTTCTTCGGTTACATATGGTACAGTCGTCATTTTATAAGGAACAGTAACCCCTAATGCTGTAGCATCTCCAGTAATTTGAATGACTGAATCATTCATCACAAAGTTTGGAAAACTTGGATTTTCTATTTGATTCTTTTTCGTAACAATCTCTAAAATATTTTGAATTTCCGTTTTACTTAAAGTTACTTCCATCCAATTCTCTCCTTGTTCTACAATTTGCGTTGTTGAAACTTGATGTTTAGTTCGGCTAGGAATTAATGAAGAAATCATTATGAATAAATTGAATGCTATTAAAGCAAGAAAAGCGATTTTCCAGTAATTCCATCTTTTAATTGTTCTTCTTGACGGTGTCATTCTACCACCTCTTTCCTATTTGTGAAAGCAATTTTATAAAATATTAACTCATTCTTCTAAAAGAAACGCTTGAAATACATTATTTCCTAAAAACTTTCCTTTATGAGTTAAAGCAATTCCTTCTGTTGTTAATTGGATCAATTCCTGTTCTAATAAATCCTCAATAATATCTTGATAAATATCATTCATATTTCTTCCAAATCTTCTCTTAAATTCAAGATTAGAAACACCAGACATTTTTCTTAACCCTAAAAACATAAATTCTTCGATTTGAGATTTTTTACTTAATACATCCTTTTGTAAAATTGGAAGTTCAAAATTCCGTAATGGTTCTAAATAATGTTGAATGGGACCACAATTTTGATAGCGTTCTTGATTTAAATAACCATGAGCACCCGCACCAAATCCTAAATACTCATCTGCTTTCCAGTAATGTAAATTATGCCTTGATTCAAAACCTGGAAGTGCATAATTACTAATTTCATAATGATGCCGTCCAAAACTTTCCATAGAATCCATGGCTAATTGAAACATATCTGCTTCCTCATCTTGTGTTGGCAAAGGAAGTTTTCCTTGTCTCATTAAATTATAAAAAACTGTTTTTTGTTCTAAAATTAAAGAATAAATTGAATAATGTGGTAAATCTAAATTCATTGCTATTTTTAAACTATCTTCGAAATCTTGAATCGTTTGTTGAGGCAATCTAAAAATTAAATCAATACTTATATTCTCAAATCCTAATTTTCGAGCATTTCCTATGCTTTCTAAAACTGTCTTTTTACTATGTTTACGTCCAATTTTTTTTAATAATTCATCATTAAAAGATTGAACTCCCATACTAATACGGTTAACCCCATATTCTTTCATCACTTCTAAACGTTCCATTTGTCCATCATCTGGATTTAATTCCATTGTAAATTCGCAATTCTTCTCGAGTGGTAAATAGTGATGAATTCCTTCAAATAATGTTGCTAATTGCTTGGGCGTTAAAGTTGAAGGTGTTCCTCCCCCGATATATAAAGTCTCTAAAGGAGAGATGGAATGAGACTTTGCTCGTAATTGCATTTCTCTTACTAATAAATCAACATATTCATCAACCGGTTGCCCCTCAATAAATACCTTATTAAAATCGCAATAATAGCAAATATGCGAACAAAATGGAATATGAATATAAGCTGCTCTTACTGCGTTCATTTGTTTCTCCTTATTCTTTTGGTTTATTTTCACGAATTTGTTGAATCACTGCTTCATCTGGAGTGATATATGTATTTTGTTGTCCTTCATACACAACAAATCCTGGCTTAGATCCATTTGGTTTTCTTATTTTTGAAACAGAAACATAGTCCACTGGAACAGTTGCTGAATGACGATATTTTGAATAGTAAGCTGCTAACATCGCTGCTTGCCCAATTGTTTCATTGCTTGGACTTGCAGATTCTACAATAACGTGTGAACCAGGAATATTTTGGGCATGTAACCATAAATATTCTTTTTTGGCTTGTTTTAATGTTAAGGTATCATTTTGTAAATTATTTCTACCCACTAAAATTCTTGTACCATCATTTGCGTAGAAAACATATGGTTTTGAAGGTTTTATTTTTTGCTTTCCTTTTTTCATAGCGGAACGCTTTAAGTAACCACTTGCTACTAATTCTTCACGAATAATTTCTAAGTTTTGCACATCTGCTTCTTCAATTTGATATAGTACTTGTTCTAAATATTGAATTTCTTGATGCGTAAATTCCTGCTGTTTTTCAATATGTTCAATTGAATTTCTTAATTTTTGATATTTTTTAAAATAAGCTTGAGCGTTTTGAGAAGGTGTCAACCATGTAGATAATTGAATCGTCAGTAATTCATTATTATCGTAATAATTCTCCACTTGAATTTCAGTTTGACCTTTTTCTATTTGGTACAGGCAAGTATTTAATAACTCCCCTTTAATACGGTATTGTTCAGCTTTTTCACTCTTTTGTAAATCTTCTTCAAATTTAACCAATTTTTCTCGATTTTTCTTCAATTCTGATTTCAACATTTGAAGTAAATTCCCTGCCAACTGTTGAATTTTCTCTTCTTGAACTTTATGAACATAATAGGCAGTTAATAATTCAGATAATGTTTCAAACGATTGATTTTCGGTATTTTGGAATGAATAATAAGGACAAACTGTGAAGTAGCTTTTTCCATTCGAAAGTTTTGCTAAAGTAGGTGTCGGTTTTTCATTATTTTGTTCTAAAAACTTCCATAAACTCTCAGCAATCGTCTCATCAAACATCATGGAACGTTCGACAATTTCATTTGCTGTTAATGTACTCATCCCTTGTACAAGACTCATTAATGATTTTGCAAGAGAATCTTCTCCTAATCCCTTTGTTAATCTAGCATCTAGTTCAAATAACGTCATTTCAAATGGATTTAGTTTTGTTTGATGAGGAGGTAATTGATATGTAGCACCCGGTTGTAATGTACGATAAGTATTTTGACTTAATGGAATTCGTTTTAAACAATCAATAATTTGATGTTTTCTTCGATCCACTAAGAAAACATTACTATGTTTTCCCATCATTTCAAGTGTCAAACGCCATTTTGCTTCATCTCCAAGTTCATCCCTTGTATCCACGTCTAAATGAATAATTCGGTCAGCTCCAACTTGAGTAAAATCTTGAATAATCGCTCCTTCTAGGTATTTTCTTAAAATCATACAAAAATTAGGAGCAATTTCAGGATTATCCCCTTTTTCTGTAATAAATTGGAAACGTGCCATCATTGGATGAGCACATAATAATAGTAAGTAATTTTTACGATTGGAACGAATCGTTAATTGAATTTCATAAGGAAGGGGCTGATGAATTTTACTAATTCTCCCTCCAATAATTTCTTTAGAAACTTCATCCGTCATCCATTTTGTAAATAAACCATCAAATGTCATAAGTTCCTCCATATAGATAAAAAAATAGATTTGAATTTATCTAATTATAAATCCAAATCTATTATATTTTGTGTCGTCATTAGATTAGATTTTACTGTTAAACTCTACTCTATTGTAACGATTTTTAAAGAATTTATCTACTGATATGATAAGAAGTCATAGACAATAAATACAATTGGCTTTCCTACAGTAGCTAAGGACGGCAGCAACCAGCTCTGCTGTTTCATACCTAAAAATTGAGCCTAAGGTCTCAATTTTTCCTGCACTATAAGCCCATCTGGCTTATAGTGCTAAAGCTACAGAGAAAAGCCATTTGTATTTTGTCAGATGTTGATGTATTTTCGATAAATATGGGATTTTCAACTGTAGATAACATATTTCGACTAATCCTTTTTCAACCTCTTTTTGACTTTCAAATAGATTAATAAGAGTAAAATCAAATTCCATAATAATAATAGAATATGACTAGAAGACATTGCTGATATTTTGAAACTTTCAGCAATAGCTTCAGAATAGATGTATGGTAATACTACAGGAAGTACACGTTCAATATAGGGAATAACTAATATTGGAAATAGTAACAAAGTAGCTAATGCTGTCATCGAACTCTTAAAAAATAAAGTTAAATAATATGCAATCAAGAAACACAAAATGCTACTAAAAAGATAAGAGAAAAACTGTATTAAGCTAACTTCCTTAATAGTTCCTTTAACAATGAAGAAACTTACGATAACTAACAATGATAGAATTGCTTGTAATACACAGTCTATTATCTCAACAATCATAATTTTTTGTGTACTGTTATTTTTGTTTCCCGTTAATAAATAGACGATTTTAGATTCTGAATTCTCGACTTCCATAGAGCCATTTATCAGACCTCCTATCATAAATAAATAAGATGCAATTACCAAAATTTGATTATTAGATAGTATAATATCATTATCATTGATTTCAAATGTTATTAAACTAAGAATACAGATAAATAAAGTAAGCAATAACTGACTTAAAATTTGTATTTTCACAGTAATTAAACTATATTTTTTATACATAAGAGCATATATCATTTCATCCATGTTTCTTCTCCTTCTTATTTTTATACCAAGCTTTAATATACATCATTATAGTTACTATTGATGCTTGAGATAATAATAATAATAAACCATACATTTCTGAAGGATTGTTATTTTCTACTCTTCCAAATGCGAATGACTTTGCACCTGTTAAAGGAAATAAATTTTCAAGCGTCGGAGAAACAATTCTCAATATGCCTGATAAAGTTATAACAAGAATACTTACAATAATAATGACAGACGGAATAGGCTTTCTTGTTATCTTTACTAAAAACATTGAAAGTAATGTCAGTGTTATGGAAAAGATAATAATTCTTAACGTTACTTCTAAAACAAGACCTAAGTTAAGATAATTTTGTAATGTTTCATCTAACATTGCATAGAGCATCGCACTATTTATTAAAGATAGAACAACCGTCAATATACTAGATACAATTATTCCAGAACAAATCTGACCTGTTAAAACTGTCTGCCATTTTGGTGTTAATAATTTAGTAAATGATTCCTGTCCAAATTTATACTCCGTAGATAGAATCAGTGCAAATAAGATTGGAAAAAATAATATACTAGATTGGTAAGGAGAAGATAATATCGCATCTCTTACTGTTTGAAACTCTGTTAATTGACTAGTCGTATCTTCTAGTATAAGAATTTCTGTATTCCCATTTGCTATCGCATTAATTACTTGAATATTTTGAAAGGTAAAGAATACACTGATTCCAATCAAAATTGCTACTCCCCTCCAAAAGAGTGGCAATGAGAATATTTTGTATAATTCACTACTTATATTTTTCATAAAAGTTTAACCCCCTTTAATTTATAACAGATTTAAAATAGGCTTCCTCAAAAGAGCCATATTCTTCAAGAACATCTTTGCTACTACCATCAATTACTATCTTACCATTTGATAATCCTATAATTTTATCAACTGTAAGTTCTAATTCATTCATATAATGACTTGTGATTAAAACTATTTTACCGTCTCTAACAAATTCTCTTAGAAACTCTCTAACCCATCTAATTCCATCTGGATCGAGTCCATTAATGGGTTCATCCAAAATAAGTATTTTAGGATTCGCTAAAATAGCCGTAGCCAGCCCCAATCTTTGTTTCATTCCAAGGGAGTAGTCTTTTATCCTTTTATTACCAACATCATGAAGACCAACTAATTTTAAACATTCTAAACATCTCTTCTTATCTATACCACTAGTTAAAGCAATCCACCTTAAGTGACTATAGGCTGTCCTTGTTGGATTTGGTTGAAAACTATCTAAAAATGCACCTACATATCTAAAGGGGTATTTACCTAATTCTTCATAACTTTTTCCATCAAAAGTCGCTCTGCCTTCATCTGGGGAAATCAAACCTAGTAATATTTTTATTAAAGTCGATTTACCAGATCCATTTGGACCAATTAGTGCCGTTATTTCTCCCTCTTTTGCCGTAAACGAAACTTCTGAAAGAACACTCTTATCACTAAAACCTTTGTTAATTTTCTCAAATTGTATCATTTATCTTTTCCACCTTTTACAAATATAATTTTTGAGACTTAAATAAATTTATCTCTTTATCAATTGGTATACCATCAAATTCCATATATATGTCATCTACACTTCTTGTTATACAAAATAAATATCAGAAAAATATCAGAAATTCTTATCATAGAAAAAGATATAAAAGTAAATCAATCCAATAAAAAAATCGCCACCTTAAACAAGATGACGAAAGTAGTTATTAATTTAAAGTTTGAAGATTATCATAGTTGAAAACTAAAGACTAGACTGGTATACAAATAGTAACAAGAGCACCGTTCTCAAAATTACTCAAATTTACTTCTCCACCATGGATTTTTGCTACCCGATTAACAAATGCTAATCCAATTCCGAAATGATTTCCTTGTTCTGAATTTGTTTCCTGATTGTCTAAATAGAAAAGTAAGCCATATTTTTCAAGTATATTCTCCGAAAATGAGGAATCGCTATTCCATATAGAAATGTAAAATTTATTATCTATTAACTTGTAGTCTACTCTTATTAATGGAGAATTACTTTTGGAATGGTCAATTGCATTATTAATAATATTTAGGATTGCTCGTAGGAATAAGTTTAAATTAAGTGTTAAATTAATAGTAATTGGTAGATTATTTAAAAATTGAACTTTAGCCTTTTTATCAGTAATTAAGTTAATTTCTTGTTCAAATAATTCAACTAAGTAATCCGATGAGAAACTCTCCCAATTAGAAGTATCATTATAGAATGTTTTAGAATAATTGATTAGTTGGTTAAAGTATTTATTAAGTTGTTGGCTAGCAAGTTCGATATCTTCTAAACATTGCCCGATATTTCCAGTAATATCCAAAGATTTTAAAAATTGAGCGTTTCCTTGAATAATTGTTAAAGGTGTTTTCAAATCGTGCGCTGCAGCTGAGACTTGAAACATCAATTCCTTTTTTTGCTGTTTTTCAGATTGAATCATTTTTTTAATCGTTGACTGCATTTCCTGAATTTTTTGTCTTGTTTCAATCAGTTCAATTAAAGTTAACTTAGCTGAGGATTGTTCATTTATTTCGCCCAGTAGACTTTGATTATAAACGATATTTGTTTCTTGCTTGATCTTTTCTAAAAGATTACTAATATTTTTAGCTATAATAGAAAACAAAATCAGACTAATATAAATCCACGAAATCGTGCTGAAATAGATGGTAAATGCTCCTGCATTTTTTTCTGTAATATTAGTAAATGCAGTGAATAACATTGGTAATAAATAAAATAGAAAAAGACTAATAAGAAATTGTCTTAAAATCTTAAAGTATGTTTGTTTAATCAGTTGGTTAAAAGTCAGAGCGTTATCCACTGATAACCACCTCCCCAGATTGTTTTAATTGGATTAATTTCATAAGGTTTTAATTTTTGCCTGATTTGGTATACATACTCTGTAATTGACCTCCCCTGAGTTTCAGAATCATGAGGGTAAAGATAATCAAAGAGTTCTTCGTTTGAAAATATTCTATTAGGATTGCTGGAGAGTAACAAAATTAATTGAAATTCTCTTTTTGTAGTGGGAATATGTATATCCACAATTCTTAGCTCTTCTTTAATTTTATCAATTGTAAGAGGTCCAAACTGTAGAATCTCACTGGAATTATTATTGCGTACTTCTCGACGGATATGCATCTGTACTCTTGCAACTAGTTCAGGTATACTGAATGGCTTTGTGATATAGTCATCTGCACCAGATTGAATGCCATATACAATATCCTCTTCTAAATTTTTGGCTGTTAAAAATATGATTGGAACAGAAATAAATTCTCGGATATACTTACAGATTTCAATTCCACTATGAGGCATCATGATATCTAAAATAATTAAATCATAGCCTATAAAATGACAGATATCAATTTCAGGAATAGCAGTTCGTGTGTCCACGACAAAGTTTTTACTCTCTAGAACATTTTTGATAAGTCTTAAAATAGCAATGTCATCATCTACGACTAGAACTTTATATTTCATAATTGCCTCTCCTTTGAAAATATTCAAGCATATTCTAGCATAATTTATCAGTAGTACACAATTACGAAAAATAAGTTTTAACCGTCCAAACTAAAATATCCGTCAAAATAAAATTGGCTTTTCTCTGTAGCTTTAGCACTATAAGCCAGATGGGCTTATAGTGCAGGAAAAATTGAGACCTTAGGCTCAATTTTTAGGCATGAAACAGCAGAGCTGTTTGCTGCCGTCCTTAGCTACTATAAGAAAAGCCATATTTTATATTTTTTATTTCGCTAGTAATTGTGCAATTTCAATAATGACATCTCGTGCTTTTTCCATTGATTCTACAGCGACGAATTCATATCGTCCATGGAAGTTTTCTCCACCTGCGAAAATGTTTGGAGTTGGTAAGCCCATAAATGAAATTTTAGAACCATCTGTACCACCACGAATTGGTTCAATAATTGGCGTAATGGATAAGTTTTCCATTGATTTTTGAGCAACTTCAACAGCTCTAAAGTCTTTTTCAATAATTTCAGCCATATTGTAATATTGATCTTTCATATCAATTGAAATGCGATTGCTATCTAATGATGTGTTTAGTCGATCTGCAACTAATTGTAAATAAGCTTTTTTCGCTTCAAATAAGTTACGATCATGGTCACGAATAATATAGACTAATTTTGCTTCTTCAACGACACCATTAGCATACATTAAGTGATAGAATCCTTCACGACCAGAAGTATGTTCTGGTACTTCAAATTCAGGTAAAGCATTTTGGAATTGACGTGCAATTTCTAAGGCATTCACCATTGTATCTTTTGCAGTTCCTGGGTGAACATTTTTCCCTTGGATTGTAATTTCAGCTTGAGCAGCATTGAAACTTTCGTATTCTAATTCTCCTACTGGGCCTCCATCCATAGTATAGGCAAAGTCACAGCCGAATTCTTCCACATCAAATAAATCCGCACCACGTCCAATTTCTTCGTCTGGACCAAATGCTACACGAATTTTTCCATGTTCGATTTCAGGATGAGCTAATAAGTATGCACCTGCAGTAACAATTTCACTAACACCTGCTTTATCGTCAGCTCCTAATAATGTTGTACCATCTGTTGTAATTAATGTTTTCCCAACATAATTTTTTAAATTTGGAAAATCTTTTGGAGATAATACAAATTTACCTTCTTTATCTAATACAATAGCTTCTCCATCATAATTTTCATGGAATTGAGGTTGTACATTACGAGCTTCAAAATCAGCTGTATCTACGTGAGCAATAAAACCAACAACTGGTACTTCTTTTGTAGTTGTAGCTGGAATTGTTGCCGTTACGAAACTATTTTTAGGATTTAATCTTACATCTTGATATCCTAATTCTACTAATTCTTCTACTAAGTCTTTTAAAAACTCTGTTTGACTTGGAGTTGATGGAACAGTTGTGCTTGCTTCATCTGAACGAGTCTCTTTTTTTACATAACGAATAAAACGATCAATTAATTGATTTGGCATATTACATTCCTACTTTCTTATAAAAATTCAAATGGATCTGTATCAATTGTACTTTTAATCACTGATACATTCCAATTTTCTTCTTGATTCCATTGTACAAGCCAGTTTGCTAATTTTTCAATACAAACGACTTCAATATGATGCCCTGCATCCACTAATAACATCGGTGATTCTTGAATATCATGAGCCACATGATACGTAATATCTCCTGTTACAAATGCATCTGCCCCTTTACCTACAGCAGCCTGGTAAAAACTTCCACCAGAACCTCCTAGAACGGCAACTTTACGAATCTTCTCTATCGAACGATCTCGTGGAGTAACAAAACGTAATCCTTTTAATTGAAATTGATTTTTTACATAAGTGACAAATTCTTCCACAGATAATGGTTCAGCTAATTGTCCAATTCGTCCAATTCCTAGTGTTTTTGCATCATTTTCTAATGCCCAAACTTCATAAGCTGGAACTTCATAAGGATGACTTGCTTTCATAGCAGTAATAATAGCATCCATTTGATTTTCATAACAGATAACTTCTACTTTTTCCTCTGCTACTTCTTCTGCTTGATTCACTTGTCCAATTGCAGGATTTGCTCCTTCAGTTGGTGTAAAACGTCCTACTCCACTAGTTGTAAAACTACATTCCTTGTAACAATCACCAATTTGTCCTGCTCCTGCTTCATGCATTGCTTGACGAACCATACTTGCTTGTTCTTCAGGTACGAACACGGCAATTTTCATTTGGCGAAGTGTTCCTGTTGGAGATAGTACTTCTACTTTTTCTAATTGTAAGACTTCACTTAACCAATCATTGACACCACCGGTTACAACATCCAAGTTTGTATGAGCCGCATAAATCGCAATATCATGCTTTAAAATTTCTTGATACATTTTATGTTGCGGATTTGTTAAATCAAATTGTTGTACCGGTCTAAAAATTGGTGGATGATGCGCTATAATTAAATCAACATTTTTTTCAATCGCTTCTTGAATGATTGAAGGACGAATATCTAAAGTCGTCATCACTACTCGAACTTCTTGATTCCAATCCCCAAAATGTAAGCCAATTGGATCTTTTCCCATTGCTAAAGACTTCGGAACTCTTTGTTCAAATTTACGGATAATTTCTCTAACGGTTGGCATTGTCAATCAATCCTTTCAATTCAAGATATTGATGGTTAAATGTTTCTACTTTTTCAGTTGGAACTTCTTTGCTCTGTTTCAATTGCGCTAAAATTTCTTCGATTTTACGTAACTGACGTTCCCATTTACGAATGACCAACTCTGTTGGCTTCTCTATTAATTTTGGACCAAATTTAATTTGCGTATCTGTTAGTGGCAAGCTCTGTTCTCTTTTTTCAGCTACAATAATTTCA
>QWCF01002513.1_pt1 | contig 11690 bp, 18 predicted proteins | sample 1972521 | NCBI WGS metagenome assembly QWCF01 (sample SAMN09866715, study PRJNA288562) | Human oral metagenome isolate term4_saliva, whole genome shotgun sequencing...
ACGCGATAAGATTTCCAACACGCTAATGAGTTGTAAATTAACGAACGGATTTTGTAATGCATAGGAGCCGACATGAATGCCGATAACGCCGAGCATACAAAGGCCACGCATATAGGTTATTTCAGGCAAAAACAATCGTTTCATAGGCGATTATTGTTGCGGCACAGCAGCCGGTGTTGGAACGATGCGCGGTGAAGTCGCCGCTTGATGTACTACCGTTGTCGAAGTTGCAGTTGGTGCAGCTTGAGTTGTTGTAGTTGGCACAGCTGGAGCAGCTTGTGCTTGGCCATTGGCTTGTGCAGCCGCAGCAGCTGCTGCAGCTTCAGCTTGTCTCTTCGCTTCTGCTTCCCGTTGCATACGAATTTCTTTTTGAAGAGGTACTACTGGTTTATCATAAACAGTAATATCCGTTTCAAACAAACGGCCCCATGGGAATGTAGCCCTAACTGTACGAGGGTCTACCTTCAAATAAGTTTCACTGAAATCTTGTACACGTTCTTGTAAATACTCTTCTAATTTTGAATTCAAATCACCAGAGTAGCGTACATTGTCGGTACGAATGGAATCTTGCATACGATAAATATCCTTACGGATATTCGCTTGGTATGCCCAGTTATCCAAATATTGTTGGGTCAACATATCGCGATGCCCTTCTGGGGACATAGATTGTAGCAATAAGCCTTGTGCAATCGCATAGCCTACCGTATTACTTGCTGTATTCCAGCCATTGTAAGCGCCGATTTTATAGAGTAAATCGCGTTTATATAAAGCACCTAACAAGGTATTATCAGAGCCATTGTTATAGGCAATATCCGCAATGCTCACGGTTACACCTTGTTCCGTAGCTTGTTGAATACGATCTACAAAGGCAGTCGTAGCTTGAGAAATCATTGGGAAGTTACCAAAGGTTTCAGATTCGGATGTGCTCGTAGAAAGCGGTGTATTAACAGCGAGAAGAACAGTTGGTTTACCTGCAGTTGTCATCGTACCACCAACGGCTTCTACGTGTTCCGCAATCGTTTTATCAACGGTTTGGTCTTCGTAACCTGGCAATGTTTTGCCGGCACCACCAAGTGGATAGATAACGGAGAACGTAGGTTTTTCCGCACTTTCATCGGTACGAGAACGAGCCATCAACAATAAACCGAGTTGATCTGCCCCAGGGAAGCTGCCATATTGTGTACGTGGAATGCCCTTGGAGTATTGGTTTAAATAGCGTCCTTCTAATGCGGATTGAGACAATTGGGATGTATCATCATGGCCTAATGCAAAGTATGCAAAGACGCCATTACGCGCTTCATCGATCAAGTCTTTATTCACTTGCATATTTTTTTGACGGCGAGAGAACCAATCTTGTAGATATTCTACAGGGACAGAGGCTTGCAAGCTCATCAATTTTTGCGTTTCCGCTTGTGTCAATGTGCCTGCATCCAATTTATCTTGTAGTGCAGCAATTTGGAATATGGTTGGACCATAATCTGCATAGTAGGATGGTTCTGTACCACCCCCACTAGCGCGTGGGGAACGCATTACGGTACCAAAACCATAAATGCGTATATTTTTATGGTTTGCCTTAAGCGCTTCGATGCGTTTTAAACGATTTTCCAATGTGCTCAATGGCAAATTATGTTTACGAGAATCCACAAGGCCGCCATAGATTAAGGTATCTGTACTCAATACCATAACATCGGCACGGCCCGCATTTTGCTCTACCCAATTCCAGATTTGATCGGCTTGCCCTTTGTAGGTTTTACCAGAAATCAAATTTTGTGGTGGTGTTAACACCGTCATTCCCGCTGCCTTTGCAGTATCAACTGTATATTGTAGGCTTACTGGACGATCATCTTGCGGAACATATAACACAGTTTCCGCATCAACTTGAATGGATGTACCCGTAGCAATAGCCGTAACCATTAACGCTACTTTCAACCATTTTTTAGACATAGGTTAAACTCCTTTATCAAGCACGCTTGTGCGTACCATTTCACAACTGTTGTAAGGGATACAATCATAAAAAAATAACTAATATTACAATTATATCACTTAGTCATAATTTGGCAAATATATCGCATAAAACCGATTATTATCTGACACGAGGCAGGCTCCAGTGATATTTTATAGCTAGTAGACGAATAACAAGCACAATGGTGAAAGCCCCATATACGGCTTGCCCTGCCCAATCGCTAATTACCAGTAGATAATAGGCTATACCGCCAATAATACTAGGCAACGCATATACGTCTTCTTTCAGTACGGAAGGCACGCGCTGCGCCAACATATCGCGCAGAATGCCACCACCTACAGCGGTAATCGTACCAAGCAATACGATGAATATAGGCAAGTCCGGATATAGTGTATACCCTGCGGAGGCACCCGTAACGGTAAAGGATGCTAAGCCAAGAGCATCGGCAAACAAATAACTAGCGCGGCTGCGAGGCCCCATTATGTTGCGATGATAGCGACTGTTATAAATAGCAAATACAATAAAGGTTACCACGAGGACGACCGTAACGTACACCACATTACGAAGTGAATTGGGCGGGAAATAGCCTAACAGTACATCACGAATCACACCGCCCCCAATAGCGGTAGCAAGCGCGAGCACGGCCATGCCAAAAATATCCATTTTACGGGACACACCCACAAGTGCGCCTGATACGGCGAATGCGATGGTACCAATCATGTCAAACATATACCAAATAATATCCATACTAGCCTCACACAAGCAACTGACACAACGATTAAATCTATTCGCAAAAATACGATAAAATATGATAGACTCTATGTAAGATATTATACATTAAGAGGTGCAATAATGACAAAAGACCTAATGGATTCAACTGAACTTAATACAATGGACGAGCGCAGTCGTGACGAATACTTTATGAGCCTTGCCATCGAAGAAGGCAAAAAAGCGTATGCCCTTGGCGAAATTCCTATTGGCGCCATTTTGGTCCACGATAATCAAGTCATTTCACGTCATCATAACCGCCGTGAACTGGATCATGATGCAACAGCTCACGCCGAGGTTCTCGTCATCCGTGAGGCCTGTAATAGCCTAAAGCGCTGGCGGTTGACTGGATGCACCCTGTATGTTACGATAGAGCCGTGTCCTATGTGCGCAGGGGCCATTATTAACAGCCGTATTGATCGCGTTGTATATGGTGCTAGCGACTACAAAGGAGGCGCCGTAGAATCACTGTTTAATGTGCTATCCCATCCGGGATTGAACCATGAGCCACAATTGCAAGCAGGCATCCTCGCTGATGAATGTAGCCAATTGATGAAAGATTTCTTTAAAGAGCGTCGTAAAGCACGGAGGAGTACCCAAGAGGCTGAAGGGTCCGCACTCGAAATGCGGTAGGTCGGGCAACCGGCGCGGGGGTTCAAATCCCTCCTCCTCTGCATGTTATCTAGGTTTTCTTATATTATTGAGTAAATTTTATGTATCAATCATTCTCTATTATATAGGGTAGTTTGCCCCATTTTTTGCCCCATAACTTTTACAACTCATATAATCATCTCTTACACCTTACTATATTAGTAGGGTGTTTTATTTTATCGCGTTTTTCATCATACCAGGTAAATATACATCAATATCATTACATGCCGCCGCTATTTCTGTAGCTATTCTATCCAGTAATTTATGACGGCCTACTATTTTACCTTTAATATAACGCAATATGCTTTCTATACTTTTTTCACTAATTGGCAAATCATAAATATAGCAGCAACAGGAACAATATACTTCATTTATAATGGTATATGCTTCTCTTTTATTATCTTTGATAACTAATAGATCAGATATATCCTTCTTTTTATTTTTAGCTCGTGAACCCTCTTTAACTTGTGATGTTTTAGGGGTGTAAATATTCATGCTATTTAATTCATCTAATAACATTCTACGGCGTTCCCCAATTAATGCGTATTCTTTTAGCCTGCTTATAATTCTTCTCTTTAAACTTTCATCTATTTTTACATCTTGATTATCTAAGCCGCTAATATCATTTGAATTACTGCATATACTATCTATCAAAGATTGAATGTAATTACTGTTCATCATATCCCCTTATATCAGTCTAATAAACTACCCTTAATATTAAGTTTTTCACAATAGCTATTATGTAACTCTATTAATTCATTAAATGCTATTTCTTGCTCTTTTTTTCGTTCTGATAAACAACGTTTCAATAGTTCTGTTGGTACAGTTGCCCAAAATTTAGAGCGTTGCTCGGCTTTTCTCTCTAACTCCTTACGAATAACCTTTTTATTTACTTTTTGAGTTAACTTATTCAGTAAATTCATTTACTAACTCCTCTAGCTTTTCTATCTGCTTTTGCTGCTCATCTAATCTAATAGCGCCTAGAATAGCATTAGCCCCTACAATAATAGTATTGGCTTTTTTACTATCCATTTCACCATTAGCCACCATATTATTTATACGGCTTAATGATTTTCGTACCTGTTGAGGTGTAGAAAAGCGAAAGGATAAACGTTTATTATCTTTCATGTCATGCCTCTTTAGATATAAAAAAGGGGGAGCGAAATAAATTCGCCCCCTCATGCTATTATTTTGCTTTATGCACGTAGATGCCTTTAGTTTTATTTTCTAATACAAAAGCATCGTACGCGATACGCCCCTCTACTAAATTACCACTAATACCAGGTGGATCTTGATGAATTTTATAATCTTCAAGTTTAACAGGGGCAACCGTTGCGGACGGGTGAATTAAAACAAAATCAACATCTTCAGGTAGTCTAATTTTAGGTACCTTAATAATTGTTGCACCGTCTAACATACCAATAACGCCCAATTTTCGCATGTCTTGACCTACATCAGTAGCCATGACAATAGAAGCGTTCTTTTTCATAATGGTATATGTATCTGGCGTTACCAATAAAACGCGATCAGTTTCAGGTACTTCAGCCGTATCCAGTACTTCAGTAGCTTTTAAAATAGCATCATAGATATTTTTATCAGTCAATGCGCCTGTTTCTGTAGTACCAGCACCCTCTACCGCCTTACTATATACATAAGTATCAACTTCAGGTATTACCACTTCTCTAAGTTGACGGGAAAGCGCTGCAGCTGCTTGTAATGCTGCTTTTGTTTCATCTACATCTAATTTATCAAGAGCGAATGTAAAGGAACGATCTTTTCTCAATGTAAATTCTTCAGTTGTAGCATCTAAGCCTTTAATTTTACCGTAACGGCTAGGGTTAGTACCTGTACCCTCACGATCATAATCATTCATAGCGCTTGTAGTAACTTTATATACTTTAACGCTATGCGCGCCTGTAAATTCAAAATCATTATTTGTAATTACTTGCCGTTTTGACTCTGCTTTAAATTGCTCATCAACATAGGGCAAAAATTGCGTTGCTAATTCGATAGCCATATTTTACCTTTCTATTTAAGGCCAAAGGCGTTGCGCAACTCAGAATTACCAATAGACGATACGGATCCACCTTGACCGCTGCCAGGGTTGCCAGTTGCTTTAATAGCCCACGGCGATTTATCCGCCCAAGCTTTAATATGTTCACCAATAGGAACGCTTTTACCGCTATCATCGGTATATACTACGCTCCCCGTATCATCTACACTTGTATTATTAATAAATAATCGTGCTAACTCTGTAGGATTAATGCCATTGGCCTTTTCTAATTCTTGAATAATAGTTTTATTAACCTGTTCTGCTTTTAACGCTGTAGCTTTGGCTTCATTATCAGCCTTTAAACCTTGTAATTCAGCCCTAACCGTTACCAATTCTTTTTGTAACGTTTCTACCATGTCATTATCGCTATTATAGCGTTTACGCTCACGTTCTAGGCGTTCTTTTACAATGTTATCAACTTCAGCTTGTGTAAACAGTTTTTCTTTGTTTTTTTCAGTCATTTTGATTACTCCTATTTTCCTGTTAGTGCAGTGAATAATATATAAGTCATTTGGAGGATCGCCATAATATACGGCCAATAACTTATATACTTATAGCCAAAAGGCTATTACTTCAAATACACGTTCTCGCGCTTTATTTATCATGTAATATGTGGAGGTTTACAATGATTTAACTGTAGGCGGTACGGTCAAACAAAAAAAGCATGGGCGCAAATAAGTTTTATCTTATTTATTCCCATGCTTTAATAAGCGTTCAATCTGTTGTGTGATTGCGGTACTACTGTATTTGATTGTTTTAATTATATCATATTTTACTAAAAATCTATAGAGGGGGGTATACTTAGACTAATCTATATAGTAACTATATCTATCACTATTTTTTTAGTACAAAATAAATGCTATTTATAAAGTATTAGGCGCAAACAAAAAGCGCAAACAAAAAGCACATACAATTATGCATGTGCTTAAAAGTCATATTTTTTTTGTATTTCATCTATTTGTGCCTGTTCTTCTTCAGTAATTATGTTATCTGGAGTTTTCGTTACAGGCATTTTATTTTTCTTTTTCTTCATATTCGATCACCCCTCTAACAAATATTACCAGAATAACATATAGTATATATAATTTTTAATACCAATATATTGTATCCGTTTTAGGGAATAAATTTAAGGCCCCATATTCCTCTAGTTTATTTAAAGCATGTACTGTATGCCACTCACTACCTTGAAGCGGACTTTTAACAACAGCTAAATTGCTTTTTCTGTCTAATTCTATTACTCCATATTCAGCATTAGCATTAGGGTAAAATTCATATTCCGCTTTTTCTTCATTTAGTTTTATTAATATAAGAGATAACATTTTACCACTCTTTCCATATCATTTAAGTTCATTATACATAGTATTAAAACAAGATACAATATTTAGGCCTAGTTATAACTAGGCCTTTTTAGTAATAAAGTAAATATGCGTTCTACCGTCTTTATCTACTTTTTCTCTATACTTTAATGATTTATCACTTATCAATAACTTTATGATAGGATTGAGGCGGATATATTCCGCCTCATTACTACATGAGAAATGTATCTTCATAGCTCTTTCCTACTTAAAACAGCCGTAACAATTAATTGTTTATTATTAAAAATATGTTCACAAGTAACTGTAATATCTAACATGTTTCCGAATTCATCTTGAATGATATTAAATTCTGTTTTAGTCAAGGCTAACAAAGTAACTTTGTGAACATGTCTATTCACTACCGATTTAATCTTATCAAGGTATTCATTTTTTAGGCCTGGTATCTCAGTAAATTCATTCATTTTCATTCCTCCCTACTTTAGCATCATCATAACCTTTCTTATAACTCATCACGGCCACACTCGCTATTGCACATACCAGATCTATTTCCTTGCTAGCTAATTTAGTACCTACACAATCTATAATTCCATTTAATTTACTAAATCTTATAGTCTTATCTAAATCTTCCATTTTCATTGTTATATCTCCTTTTGTAACTGATTCGTAACTGGTAATGCAACCAGTTTAAAGCCAGTATTTATGCGCTTGTAACAAGATAACAGGTTAATATACAAAACTTTATAAGATATTTAATGAACTTATATAAAATATCCTATTAATATAAAAATACCTGTTACAACTGTTACAACATACTATAAATATAAGTACTATCTATATTTATGCTGTAACTAGATAAATTAATTTACTAGTTACACAATAGTTGCACTTTCAATTTTTTGATATGTTCGCTTGCCACGCAATACCCCCATACCAATTTGAATGCTTTCATATCCTAATCTACTTAATTCACGCCCAAACGTATTATTTGCCAAAGGCTTATATCCATTTTCCTTACACCACTCTTTATAGAGGTTATAGACTTGTACAGTAGTCAATTCAGATATATTTCTAGTAGCAGCTAACCCCTCAAAACTACTCCCGGTATCAACGCGCCAACCTAGATCATTCATTTCGTTAATAAATAATGCGACAGGATTTGTTTCAACCATATGTTTTTGAGTGGCCTCTTGAACGGATAGAGGTATACTAATTTTATTGGTAATATTAGGTACCTCTTTTAATACTCTATTTAGCAGCACGGATAAACCACCGCTTTTAACAATTTCTTGTACTATATTAGGTACTGCCGTAGACGTTCCTCTAATACGTTGCGTAAATGGTATAACGATAAGTCTATCGGCCATGCCTTGCGATGTATCTGTAATTCGTGGTACTGAATTAGCTGAAAATAGTAGTTTTTGCGTTACCACAAAGGCAAACATAAAGCCAAATTTAGGATTAGCATGTACAGGCTCACCACTTACCACCTTTTTTAGTACTGCACTTTCTAACAAAGCACTTGCCTCTATATCATCACCCAGGTTTACCATTTTTCCGTAAAGACTGCCTATATATCTATCATCGCCAAATTTAACCAGGCCTAATATACTGATATTCTCACGGCCATAAAATAGCTTTAATAGATTAAGAAATGTACTTTTACCGTTGCCGCCCTCACCAAATAAAATAAAGAATTTTTGTAGATGATTTTCAGGCCATAGCCCATATGCAATGATTCGATAAATAAATTCATGCATTTCCTTGTCATTTCCAAAGAGGTTACTCATAAATCTATCTAACACATCATTTTTTAAAGCTCCTGGATTATATATAACAGGTATATAATTCCTTACAATTGTTTCAGGCGTTTTCTGCAATACCTCACCAGTCATTATATTGATAAGACAATTAGCACACCCTATAATATATGGATCACTAATAGCGCTATCATTTACGATGCTTTTAATGTACTCCCATACCTCTTTACGTGCATTTGTCTTTAACTCATCATCTATTTGAATGATTAATTTATTACATTCTGTCTTACTAAATGGTTCATAGTTTCTACTCTTTGGATTAAAGAAATATATATCTATATCATCAGGCGGCGCGCCGTCTAATAGATTTTCATTAATAATACGCGTTAAATGGTATTTCTTAATTAAATAATCACCCATTTTATTATGTAAAAACTTTCTACCGTCATAAAATATTGGTTTACTAACACTCAAAAGGCTTCCCCCCTTTATATTCCTTTATCATTTTGATATAATAATAGAAAGGTATTTTACTATACATCTTTAGTTAAATACTGATTATGAGCCGACTTGAAAAAGTCATCAAAATCATCTAATTTAACTAACTTACATTTAGGCCCAATATCAACGAATGATTTTTTGTATTTTGCGGTACGTTTCATTCGTTGAATTAGCCTATACACTTGCATGCGGCTTAGATCGTAAGCCTTGCCAATATTCTTATACTGTATGTATCGTTGATCTATCGGCGTTACACTATCAACAATCTTCATATATTAACCTTTCCACGCTGCCTATTATGGCGGCGTTTTTCTTTTACCTTAATACAACGCTTTGAGATGATTATATGAGGTTTAATTTGCGTCATATCAAATGTTAAATAATTCTGTAAAACTAATAGGTTCATTTAATTCTGTCTCAAGTACAGCATGGAGCATTTTCATTTCATCTCTTGTAAATTGAGTTTCGTGGTTTTCTTTTCGCCCATATGCTTGAGCAGTAATACCTATAAATTCCCCCATGGCCTTTTGAGATAAGCCGCACCGATTACGGTATCCTATCAACTTATTAAACTCTTTCATCAATTCACCTCCTTTTTTGATTTATATGTAACTCTATTATTATAATTTTAGAGTTATATATAACTCTAATTAAATATTACTACCTATATTATAAATTGTAAAGTATATATTTCTATTTTAATCAAATTTGCATTATATATAACTCAATTATTGATAAAACAATGATTAACATATATAATCAAAATAGAGGTGATTATATGATTATTAGTAATTTAAAAACAATACTAGCAAATAAAAATATATCTGCTACTGGCTTAGCTAAAATGTCAGGCGTCAGCCGTACTGCAATAAATCAGCTAGTAAATAATATTAGTGGCGGTATACAGTTTGAAACAGTGAATAAAATATGCTCTGTTTTAAATATAGGGCTAGAAGATTTAATCTCTTTCGCTCCTTTTGATATTAATATAGAGGCAAGAAACCCTACATTTAATAATAAATCTATATTAATTGAGCTAGAGTTACATATGACAAAATATAGTAAAAGTAATATCCCTTTATTTATGGGTGATACATTTACGCATATATTCTTTTTAAACGTAGAATATAAGGAATATGACGGTATTATGCCATTTTTTAAAATATCCTTTGACAAAAAAGAAGATATATTGCTATATCAAGAGTTCATGTCAACTGCACCTATACAAATCAATATTTATATTATTGAGCAATTAGAAAATAAATTAAGATCTGCAATAGAAACCGTATATAATGGTGAGTTTGATATTTCTATACCTATAGAGTTCCAAACACTCTTTACAGACGGTAAAGTATCACCTGTAAATTTGTATACACTATTGAGCCTTATAAAATAGCTACTGTATTCCGCCCTATGAAAGGCGGTTATTATGTGGATAGAAGAAAGAGCCACAAAGACAGGGACTAAATACATATATTATGAACGTTATAATTGCCCTATAACAGGTAAATTAAAGCGTGTTACCATTTCTTTAAATGGAAATAGCCCTACATATAAAAAGCAAGCCTATAAGCTGCTACAAGAAAAAATAGCGGAAGTATTAGACGGTTATGAACAAGACAAATATATAACGCTGCATGAAGTGGCGAATTTATGGCTAGATCATACCAGGCCTACTGTAAAACTAGCCACCCACGTAAACCATAATACCCACGTTAAAAAGATTTTTAAGTATATCCCTACAGATATACCAATTATCAAAATAACGCCTATTATGATTGAGGAATTGGCCAACAATGTATATTATGTAGAAAACCGTAGTTATCACTATAGCAAGTCATTAATGACAACGGTTAGGGTTATTTTTCGTTATGCTAAACGTAGAGGCCTAGTAAAAGACATTCAAGACATAGAGGACATCAAAATAATAAAAAAGCCTTTCAGCCGCGATGATGTGGCTAAAAAGCAAAATAAATTTCTTGATAATATGGAGTTAAGAGAGGTTTTAAGGCAATTAAACGATATAAGCCCTAGAATATCCCTATTGGTAGAATTTATAAGTCTTACAGGTCTAAGAATTGGCGAATTATTGGCCTTACGTTATTGCGACTATGACAAAGAAAGAGCCACTATTAGTATTAATGGTACATTACAGTATCATTGTAATAATAGTAGCGAAATAAAGCGCGGAACGCCTAAAAATATTTATTCTGTTAGAGATGTAAAGTTATGTAATAGAGCCGTACAGATTTTAGAACGGATCACAATAGAAAATAAACGCCGTTCTTTATGGTTCAATGGCTATCATGAACAGGGCTATATTTTCACCGCTAAGCGTGGCAACCCTTATGACATGCAATACATCAATAAAATATTAAAACGTGTATCTATAGGCGATAAACACATCACCACGCATATATTTAGACATACACATATTAGTATCTTATCAGAATTAGGCGTACCTCTAAAAGCTATTATGCAACGTGTAGGACATAACGATCCTGCTACTACATTAAGCATATATACTCATGTAACACAAGCAATGAATGATGACGTTATAAACAAGCTAAACGCTAGAAATGGCTAGGCTTGCCCCATAAACTGCCCCATAAGAATAATTGAGCATTAACAACCCCAGTATTTAAGCGTATTAATGGTTGTACTCCCTAATTCTCTGCCAT
>QWCF01000273.1_pt1 | contig 11651 bp, 5 predicted proteins | sample 1972521 | NCBI WGS metagenome assembly QWCF01 (sample SAMN09866715, study PRJNA288562) | Human oral metagenome isolate term4_saliva, whole genome shotgun sequencing...
TAATAAACCACTTTGGGCAGCGCACGCACCGCCAATTTCCGCTTCGCGCCGAGATACTGCGCCAAAGGTACATTGTCTCGCTTCACATCCACACAAGCGTAGCCCTTCGCCAAACTATTGTTCCCCTCCTCGTCGCATAGTCCCGTTTCGTCGGCCAACTTTCGCAAATAGTCCCACACGCCCCCGCCGATTTGATCCACCGGCGTGCGCGTCACATACACCTGCCTGCCGTCTAGACACTCCACAAAACCATTCGTGTGCGTCACGCGATAGAATTTCTCCTGCGGCGTGGAGAAACAAAGCAACTCAGCCACATCGCCGATTCGCTTATTGTTGACATACATCCCCTTTTCCTCAAGGTCGATCACCTCGGGATCTGAAAGAACGAGCAAGCGCGCTTTGTTGTATTGAAAAAATCGGGGCGAAGTAGCAAAACGCACCGTCCAACCTCCGCTATAGTTGGCCTTGATATAGGCCACCTGCTCGGTGATGAACATACTCCGCTCCCCTCGCTTTCCCAAATCTATAATCATGTATTGTCTTGCATCCATATTTTCTATTCGTTTGTAATACAAAGTTTTCTGCCGCCTCCTCCAAGTCTGTTCCGATTCAAAAACATCCCTTGTTCAGTCCGTCGAAGGCGTCCCTCCTTTCCTTTTGACATGCCTCTAAATCTCGAAGCAAGGTGCTTGAAAAGGGGAGGTAGAATAAAAGGCTGAAGTTAAATTACCGACTTCAGCCTTATTTTAGTGCGGGGGAGAAAAACTTTAACTGAACAACAATAGTTCATCGCATCTCGTATGAATAATGGGGATAGCCATAGACCGCAGATTACGAAAATTGGGGGAAGGAAATATCTTAGAGGGCTCTTTCCTTCCTCTTTCATTATCCTTCCTATTACACTCTTTTGCTTTGCGGAAAATAGAATCCCGGAGGTAAGCATATAAGCGTTTGAACTCTAATCAAAAGAGTTCTCAGAGCCCCCTGACATTGTCTTCATAACATTTCTCAATGCACATTTATGTTATTCGAAAACGAATCAAATCTCCTTGATACCCCGTTTGGCATCCTCATGTCAGTTAGATAATTCGGCCAAAGAGTAAAACGACCAACGCAACAATCAAATAGAAGGGCATTGTAGAGGGAGAAAATATCGCTTTGACAGTGTTACAGAATTGGGCACATCGATTTCCAAGATCTACCACCTTATAAATTTGGGCAACATACTCCGTATCATCCAAGAGATTGTCGAGAAAGTCCTTTTGAATTTTAATCGTAATTCTTTCCAAGCCCAAATAATAGCAATCTAGCAAATAAAAAAGCCCTACAGGTATCAAACAAAGCCAAGCGTTCGAGAGCTGCATCTTTTTATCAACCAATAATACAAGCATCGCAGCAACAAGAGTGACAGTCCAATTCTTACAATTGGCACTATTCCCAGCCATTCTATTGATAATACCTTGAAGCATTGATATATGAGATTGTACAGCAGAGTTTCCTAAAAGCTGCAACTTACCATTTTTGTCCATATCTTTCATACAACTTATCTAATGAGAAACTGTTTTGATCTGACTGGTAAGAGTCCTCCCATTCCATCAAGTCGCGTTTACCAATTGCTATTAAATGATCGGTAGGCAAATCGTATCGAATTCTAAATCCCCCACCAGAAGCAAATGATTTTACATTTTCCAACAACAAACATCTGTGAGCCTCTCGACTCTTTCTCCTAATAAGTCTAGACATCGCAATCTCTGAATATATCCATGGAGAAACTGTTTGCTCTATTACAGTGTCAAGTGTTATCGACCTAGGGGTATTCAAAAAAAACAAACACTCAGTTTTATCTATCATCTGGGTTAGTGCTACAGAAAGCATCATATGCACATGACTGGTTGAGCGATTTCGTTCATTATAATTAAATTTCCCCATTCTTGAATTGTAGCAATACGTATAATCTATCATTTTTAGCAAGTCATTTGCACATCCCCAAATACATGAATCAATGAACGAAACCAATCCGAATTTTTTATATAACCATCCAGCAAGGGCAATAGCGAGTTGCTCATCGTCATGTGAGTGCGAGATGAAAATATTCGCATTTATTTGTGGGAACCAATTGGCTTTCATCTTACTTCCATTCAGAGATCCGTCTGGGCATAGAAAAGAGTTTAACGACCTCTTTATTTGCCTTCTTTGCTTAGATAAAAAGGGGAGAGCTGCCCCCTCTAAATCAAAAAAGCTACCCAGAAAACCAACGTCATTATTTAATAACAAATTAAATCCTCTATACATGATAATCACCAGTATTTTTTTTTTGCGAAGTTACTCATTCAAGATAAGAAAGACAAGGAAAACAGTAAAAAAAACTCTCATGATTGTAGACCTAACTACATAATCTGTCTTTTACGAAATTAGAAAATATCAAACCGAGAGAGTTTCTCCATCTTTTTATTACTTCCTCATATTTCCAGTTCATCCGACACCTGCGATGCCTCCCACTACCAGAAGCCTTTTTTTTCGAAAGTGCATCTGCCTCCCACCTCAGCCCCCAACGCGCACGCGTAGCGCGGCGTCCGCTGTTCTTCGTTTTTTTGCCTTCACCTCTTCACCACACGACTGTAAGAAGCTCGGAAACAGCGACTTGCGGGTGAAGGCTTCACCCTTATTTCCTTCACCGGTGAAGGCGAAAAAACAGCATTTCCTTCACGCACAAAACACACTGGATCAATGAATTGCGGGTAAAGGTGAAGGGTGAAGGCAGGAATTGCGAACTCGCTGAGTGCGCGATGCGCAGGGGCGTGTCCGTTCGCGCGTACGGAGGTGCGGATGAGGAAACGGCGAGTGTCATGGTGGGCGAAGGAACGGGCGTCTTTTCAAAAAAGCGGAGAGGAAGAAGAGAAAAGAAGGGACGTTTCGTAAGAAAGTCCACAAGTTTTTATTCGAACTCTCCCTATTCTCAAAAATCGAAACATTTTTCTCACAAAACCTTCGATAATTCAAAACTAAAGCCTTACTTTTGCGCTTGATAAAACACAACTTTCCCTTCATCCCGCCGCATTGCGGCGTCCAAATAGCGCAAAGTCGAGGTACTTTTCCCGACCATCCGACGCAAATGCTCTTTGACTTACTGAACCATCGCGACTTTGCCTTATCTCGACCTACCAGAACAGGCAGAAAAGGCGCTGTCCCTCGACATAAGGTTGCCTTTGCACGACAGCGACACCCGCCTTTGGGTTTGTAAGGAAAGAAGGGGGCGCAAGGGGCAGGCTTTTGTTCCATAAGAAAAGGGGGCGTTCGCCTTCTCGGAGCAACGTGATTCTTGCGACTTCTATTCGATCACTTATCCTACCACCAATGTAGCGAATCCTCGTGTGTATGGAGCGTTGTACGCTGCACGCGGGGCTCTATCGGCGCGAGTCGGCATCGTTCGTGGAGCGCCTTAAAACAAAGCTCCCCACGAACCGGCGAAGAAGAGATTCGTGGGGAGTGGGTGTCATATCCTAATTTTGAAAAGGGCGCGATCAGAAACCGGCGAGTTCGAGCACACGCGCCACGGCGGCATCGAGTCCGGCCACGTCCTTGCCACCAGCCGTGGCGAAGTGAGGTGCGCCACCACCGCCACCCTTGATGAGCTGTGCGGCTGCCTTGACGAGATTGCCGGCGTGGAGCTGGCGTTCGCCGCCGACAAGGTCCTTGCTGAGCATCACGGTGAGGAGCGGTTTGTCGTCGTGCTTCGAACCGAGCACCACGAGGGTGTGGTCTTGCAACTGACCGGCCACTTGGAATGCGAGGTCTTTGACCGCGGCGGCATCGACGTCCATGGGAATGACGCCGGAGACAATCTTCACGCCGTCGACTTCCTGCGCTTTCTCGATGAGACGCGCTTTGAGTTGCAACACGCGCTCGCGCACGGCCTCTTCCACTTGTTTGCGCAAGTCAGCATTGTCGGCAATGGCCTTTTCGACGGCGGCGCGCACGTCCTTGGCATTGTTGAAGAACGACGATACGCCCTGGATGATTTCCTGCATGAGGTAGACGCTCTCTTCGGCGGCTTGACCGGTGAGAGCTTCGATGCGGCGAATGCCGGCAGCGACACTGCTTTCGCTCACGATGCGGAACAGACCGAGGCAACCGGTGCTGGCGGCGTGCGTGCCGCCGCAGAACTCGATGCTGTCGCCAAACTGCACGACGCGCACTTTGTCGCCATACTTCTCACCGAAGAGGGCCACGGCGCCCATTTTCTTGGCTTCTTCGATATCGACGTCGCGATGGTCTTGCAGAGGTAGGTTTTCGCGGATGCGCGCGTTGACGAGGCGTTCCACTTGGCGCAGCTCCTCAGGCGTGACTTTCTGGAAGTGGGCGAAGTCGAAACGCAAACCGTCGGGCGTGACGAGCGAGCCCTTCTGTTCGACGTGGTCTCCAAGGACTTCGCGCAGGGCTTGATCCACGAGGTGTGTGGCGGTGTGGTTGGCTTCGGCGGCGCGACGGCGGTCGACGTCAACGCAGGCCATGAATTCGGCCGAGACGTCGGCGGGAAGCTTGTGTGTGAGGTGGATGGGCAGGTTGTTTTCGCGCTTGGTGTCGAAGATCTCGACCGTTTCCTGCTCGTTGACGAGCACACCGGTGTCGCCCACCTGGCCGCCCATTTCGGCATAGAAGGGCGTGGTGTCGAGCACGAGCTCGAAGTAGGTCTGTTTCTTCTGGGTGACTTGGCGATACTTGAGAATGCGGCAGCCGTATTCGGTGTAGTCCCATCCCACAAATTGGGTTTCGCCTTCGTGCACGGTCACCCAGTCGGAGGCTTCGACGGCGGCGGCGTTGCGGGCACGCTGTTTCTGCTGTTCCATCTCGGCATTGAAGGCGGCTTCGTCGACGGTGAGACCGGCCTCGGAGCAGATGAGTTCGGTGAGGTCGAGGGGGAAACCGTAGGTGTCGAAGAGCGTGAAGGCTTTGGTGCCGTCGACGACGGTGCGGCCGGCTTGTTTGGTTTGCTCGATCACGCCTTCCAGGAGGTTGATGCCGGTGGCGAGGGTGCGGAGGAAGGATTCTTCTTCTTCGCGAATCACCTTGGTGATGAGTTCTTGCTGTGCGGGCAGCTCGGGATAGGCGCCGCCCATCTCTTGCACGAGGGTGGGCACGAGCAGACAGAGGAAGGGGTCGCGGCGACCGAGGAAGGTGTAGGCATAACGCACGGCGCGGCGGAGGATGCGGCGGATGACGTAGCCGGCTTTGGCGTTGGAGGGCAGCTGTCCGTCGGCGATGGAAAAGGCGATGGCGCGCAGGTGGTCGGCGATGACGCGCATGGCCACATCGATCGGTTCGTCCTTGCCGTAAGTGAAGCCCGAGAGTTCGGCGATTTTACGAATGATGGGTTGGAACACGTCGGTGTCGTAGTTCGACGTCTTGCCTTGCATCACACGCACTAGGCGCTCGAAGCCCATGCCGGTGTCGATGACTTTGTGGGGCAATCCCTCGAGCGAACCGTCGGCCTTGCGGTTGTATTGCATGAAGACGAGGTTCCAAATCTCGATGACGAAGGGGTTGTCTTTGTTCACCAGTTCTGCACCGGGCACGGCGGCTTTCTCGGCGTCGGTACGGTTATCGATGTGGATTTCCGAGCAAGGGCCGCAAGGACCCGTGTCGCCCATCTCCCAGAAGTTGTCGTGCTTGTTGCCGTTGATGATGTGGTCTTTGGGGAAATAGCGTTCCCAGATGCCGGCAGCTTCGTCGTCGCGCTCCAAACCGGCGCTCTTATCGCCTTCGAAGACCGTGACGTACAGGTCTTTGGGATCGATCTTGAGTACTTCGACCAGGAATTTGTAGGCAAAGGTGATGGCGCCTTCTTTGAAATAGTCGCCAAACGACCAGTTGCCCAGCATTTCGAACATCGTGTGGTGGTAGGTGTCGTGGCCCACCTCTTCGAGGTCGTTGTGCTTACCGCTCACGCGCAGACATTTCTGCGAGTCGGTCATGCGACGGCTCTTGGGTTCGACGTTGCCGAGAATGATGTCCTTGAATTGATTCATACCGGCATTGGTGAACATCAGCGTGGGATCGTCCTTGATCACCATCGGGGCGGAGGGAACGATGAGGTGACCGTTCTCTTCGAAGAAGCGTTTGAAGGCTTCGCGTATTTCGTTTGCTGTCATCATAGACTTTGTATTTCGATATTTGGTGCGAATTTACGAATATCTAATGAGTTGCACGACGTAACTTGCCGAAAATCACATACAATTCGCGCTTCGACGCTTTTGTAAGTGCGATGTAAGTACGTTGTAAGTGCGTGCTTTCCGCCTTTGTTTGCCTTTCCTCTCTCTGCACACGTGCTTCCGTCTTGTGCAGTTTCGGCTTTGTGGGCGGGGGCTGCCCGCTTTTGCCCTTCCGCTGCGCTGTGCCCGATTGGGCGCACCGCTCCCCTACTCCTCGGGTGGGATGGCAAAGGAAAAACTGTCTACTTGTTGGCGACAGCGGCAAAAACCAAATGAAAGTTCCCCGACGAACCCGGTGCAGGGGCTGTCGAGGAACTTCACTCTGTTATGAACAACTTATATTTTAAGGCGATAGGCTAACGAGGACGTTTTAGTCCTTCTTCATCAAGTACATTCCGGCGGGAAGATCGGCCACTCCTCCCTCAATGGGTACACCTTGCATCGTGAAGAAGCTGCAATTCACAAACTCGTTCGGAGTCATTTCTTCTTCATTGTTCGCGGGATTCTCCTTCTTTTCGGGCGCAGTTTCGGGCTTTTTTTCAGGCACCGGCAAATTCGGCTCTTCGGAACTAAAATAGCCTGTGTCGGGATTGGCCATTTCTACGTCGGTTCGCGTAAAGTCATAGGGAACTGCACCGCGCAATTTACGGCATTCCTCGAACATCCCTTCTGAAGATCTACAATCCCAGGTTGCCTTGCAATAGATGGTGGTCAGTTCCCGACAATTAAAGAACATGCCTTTCAACACTTTTACCTTCTTCGGATAGAAATAAGAAAGATCGAGGTGAGTCAATGCAGGGCAATCGGCAAACATGTTCTCCATATTTACCACAGCACGACCATTGAAGCTGGACAAGTCCAAGGCTTTCAAAGATTTGCAACCTTGAAACATACTCATCATACCTCCAACGCTCGTTGTATTAAAAGAAGAAAGATCAAGGGCAGTCAATGCACTGCAACCGCGAAACATTGACGACATGTTTGTAACCTGCGTTGTATCAAAAGAAGAGAGATCGAGGGCAGACAATGCACGGCAACCGCAAAACATTAACGACATGTTTGTAACCTGCGTTGTATCAAAAGAGGAAAGATCGAGGGCAGATAATACATGGCAACCGCAAAACATAGCATGCATATCCTTCACCTTACTTGTGTTCAAGTTTTCGAGTCCCGTTATTTCTTCCAAACTAGAACAACCACTAAACCATTCCGTTGTGCTAGCAAAAGACGCGCTCTTACACGTAGCATCAAAGACAACTTTCTTTAAGCTGTACCTTAAGCCAAATAATCTTCTAAAAAGTCCAAAGACGTAATGGGAATTACCCCATGGAAGGATCCCTCCTCTCTCTTCGCGCCGGTAATCGTAATAACATGTGGCTGTGCGCTTGTCCTTGCTTAACACGTAATAGAATTCCATAATCAGTCCCCCTTATCCCCTCAGGAAAGAGGGCTGCCAATTTGGGGCTCGGGCAGTGGTAAAACAAGGTAAATCGTATTGGTCACCTGCGTGCGATCTCGTTTTTCATGGAGTTGGGCTCGCAAAGACCACTTCAACACATAACGGAAATTTATTTTTGAATTAGTCCTTTTGTTGTTTGATGTTGCAAAGGTAGTTTCTCCTATTCACCTGCGCTCCCTTTCCCAAGCTTGCAACACCATGAGCGAAAAGTTGGCCATTATCGCTGCAAGCTTGCGGACACGGTTTTGGCAAGCGGGGAAAGAGGAAAGAAATTGATGCAACCTGTGCTTCCTTCTCCTCAACACTTCGAGGAGGGCTACACAAGCAATCGCGCCGCTTGCTCTCGGGCAAGCGGCGCGATGTTGTTTTGTAGCATTTATCGCACGATGATTTTGTTCCCTTTCAGCACATGGAGGCCGGGCGCGTTGGGCGCGATGCGGCGACCGCTGAGGTCGTAGTGCGACGAAGGGGCGGAATCGGCGGTGCGAACGGGGGCGATGCCCGTCACATAGTTGCAAGTGAGTGTGACGTCGGCGGTGAGTCCGCCGGCGCCGACGGGGAGACCGGTGAGCGAATCGAACTTGTACTTTTCCAATTCGGGGGCTTCGTAGGTCAATGTGCTACCGGCGGGGACGAAAAACTGCTCGTCGGGGAGTAAGCTGCGGCCGTCGGCGGCGAAGCGGTGGTGCACCGTGACCCGGAAATAGGGGGCGAGGCGGAAGGAACGTAGCTCGTAGGCATGACCATAGACGTTCCAACCGGTCATGCCGCCCACCACGCCATCCCAATATTCACCGTTCGTGCCTTGCACACGCCAACTGCGGCGGTCGGCATTGAGCGTGAACGAGAAGTCGCCGGGGGTGTCGCCGACGAGGACTTCGCCGGAACGGGGCAGCTCGGGGAGGTATTTTCCGGTGGCGGGATGGTACAACTGCCAGCGCGCACCGTTGCGGCGCAACTGCCAGACGTACATCGGATCGGCACCGTCGGTCGCGATTTGACCTTGCAACACGCGGCCGTTGTCGGGCGAAACGTTGCGATAGCCGGCGCGCTCGGGAGCGGACGTCGAGGTGTCGTAAAGCAACACGTAGCTGCCGTCGGTCAACTCGGCGAGCGGTTCGCCCGCAGCCGCCACACCGGCATGGGCATCGCCTTTGTAGACGAGGGTGCGGTGCACATCGGCATCGGGGGTCAGGGTGATTCCCTCGGCGGGAAAGTCACTGACGGTGTAGAAGGGGACGGCGGGGGCATGCAGCACGAGGCTTTCGCCCACCGCCACGGCAAGGGTATCGGTGGCCAGCAATGCGCCGTGTTCATCGATGGCCGTCAGAAAAACCCGGTTGTGGGTTTTCTTGTAAGTGAGGGTGAGGGTGAGCGGCGTGTCGCCGGCATCGAGCGGGGAGAGCGTCGACTGCAAACGATAGCCGGGCAGTTGCGGAGCGACCAGCGTGCGTTCGTCGACCGGCACATAGCGAACGATGGTCGAAAGCGGGTTGCCTTTGGTGTCGACACACTGAATCGTGACACTGCGCGCGGCCACGAACTGCCAACCCGTGCCTTGCGGACGCACGGCATCGGGACCGCCGGTGCTGCTACCCGAACTGATCACTCCTGGATAGGTGGGCGAATCGGCGGCGATGGGGAAAAGCGTCTTGCCGGAGGCAGAAAGCGTGTAATCTGCCGTGGCGGGATGATAGGTAGCGGTGAGGTTGGCGCCGTTTTGGGCCACACTCACGGGGAAGGCGTAGCGATCGATTTTCTTCGTGGCGGGCATGCCGACAAAACGACCGGTGGCGACGTTGCGCAGGCGGAAGGTGAAGGTACCGCCCGACGTGTTGAAGGGCGAGGCGTCCACGAGTTCCCACGCATTGTTGCTGTTGTCAAGCTGTGCGGTATGGGTGAGTTCGGCGGCGCCCGTATTATCGGCGAGCATCGTGCCCTTGAATCCGTCGACGGTGTTGCGCAACAGGTAAACTTGTCCGGTTTTGGGAAGCGAAGCGGGCGCTTGCACCGTGGGTTTCGCGACTTCGGTCACTTTTTGACCGCCGACAAAAAGCCAAAGACCACCGTTGCCGCCGGCAGGATCGGAATAGAGGTTCACGGCTTGGCCTTGTCCGGGCATCGAAGCGTTGAACCACAGGCTGTTGTTGGCCGCAGAGCGGATGGTGTAGTAGCGATAACCGTCGGCGGTGCCGTAGCCTTTGTCGCCGAGTACGAAGTCGTAGTGCTTGGCCGTTCGATCGTAGTTCCAACGTCCGGCGACGGAAGTGGCCGTGGGCTGCGGGGCGACACTGCCTTCGGGAGCGGCTTTCGACACGAGGGCGAAACGACCGGGGTGGTTGCTGTCTTGCTCGAAACGCCAGAGTTGCGCGTCGGCTGCGGTCGTGCCATCGGCGGCTTGCGGGGCGGTCCACAGCCGATCGGCGGCGGCGCCCTTCGCTTTGTACTGCGCGACGAGCGGAGAATCGGCGGTGAGCAGCGTGATGCAGCGGCCTTTGCGATCGTTGTCGGCGGCGCGCGTCACGAGGTGGTAGTAAGTGTTGTGGTCGGCCGTGCTCACTTCGGGATAAACCATCGAAGCGGGCTTTTCGTCACGAAGGAAGGCACGGTCGTACTCATACTTATTGTAATTGAGCATCACCGTGTCGGCCTGCATGCGGCGCACGAAGCTGCTGAAGTTCTTTTTGGCTTGCGGCGACCAACCAGCTTCGGCGATGGCAATGAGGCGCGGGAGGGCCAGGTGCTCCATCACATCGGCTGTAGCCACGTGTTCGGTCCAGAATGTGCCCTGCACACCAATCGAGTATTTGAAGTCAGTGGGCTGTTCTTCGTAAGTGGCTTTCAAGTGGTCGGAGCCGTTGCCGGGCAAGGTGGCCATCCACCCCTCTTTGGAGGGGGCACGGTTGATGTAATAGGGGCCGTAGACGGTGTAGATGCTGGGGAGTCCGAGCTCGTTGGCGATCTCGGCACCGCGACGTGCGGGCACCCAGCAATAGACCGTGGCGCCGGTTTTCTTCATGAGCTGAAGGTCGGCGCCTTTCTCGGTCACAGTTTCGTTCCAAACGGAGATTTTGCGACCTTTCGAGCGGAGATAGGTACTGATTTCGTCGATGAAGTGGGTTTGTAGCTGGCGATAAGACGTGAGCTTCAAGCGCTTGTACATCTCTTGGCACTGCTTGTTGTTCTCCCATGCCGTGGTAGGGCATTCGTCACCGCCAATGTGGATGTTCTCCGAGGGGAAAATGTCCATCAATTCGTCGAGAATGTCCTTCACAAAGCGTACGGCTTTGGGGTCGGCCACGTTGAGCACGTCGGTGAACACCCCACCCCACGTTTCCACGCGGTGCGGGCCGCTCGGATTGCAGGAGAATTGCGGGTAGGCGGCCATGGCAGCCGAGAAGTGGCCGGGCATGTCGATCTCGGGAATCACCTCGATGTGGCGTTCGGCGGCGTAGGCGACGATGTCTTTCAACTCCGCACGCGTGTAGAAGTAGGGACCGTAGGGACGATTCGTCCAGTAAGCGCCGTGCTGCATGGAGGTGACGTAGGTGTTGGACGCCACGGAACCGACCGAGGTCAGCCGCGGATATTTTTTCACTTCCCAACGCCAACCTTGGTCTTCGGTGAGGTGGAAGTGGAACTTGTTGAGTTTGTACACCGCCATGAGGTCGAGCATGCGTTTGATCTCGTTGACGCTGAAAAAGTGGCGGGCCACGTCGAGCATGAAGCCGCGATAGGCGAAGCGCGGGCCGTCGGTGATGGTCAGGTAGGGCAATTCATAGCGCGTGACGGCCACATCGTGCACACCGGCGGCGACACAGGCGGGCAGCATCTTGTTTAGACTGGCGAAAGCGTAGAAGAAGCCGGTGGCCGTGGCGGCTTCGATCGTCACGCCTTCGGGTTTCACGGTCAGGCGGTAGCCTTCTTGACCGAAGGTGTTCGTCGCGTCCTTCACTTGTCGGAGCGTGACGGTGGTACCGGCG
>QWCF01001388.1_pt1 | contig 11607 bp, 11 predicted proteins | sample 1972521 | NCBI WGS metagenome assembly QWCF01 (sample SAMN09866715, study PRJNA288562) | Human oral metagenome isolate term4_saliva, whole genome shotgun sequencing...
ATTAGAAGCTCAAAAGGCAATTATTCAACGTAATAGTGCTGACACATTAACTGAGATTTCTCGATATGAGCAATTATCAGAGGCAATTAAAAATAATGACTATGAAGCTATAAATAAGTTTAGAGAAGATATATCTAGTCAATTCAGCATGTCAATGTCTGACATTCAGGAAAAGGGTAGTGATACATTAAGTACAATGTATAAAACTGCTGAGAATGTTTTAAAGATTATGCAGTCTAGTTCAACAGCTAGTCAAGATCAGATTGACATGGCTATGGAAGATCATAAGAAGAGTTTTGAGAACTATATTATGTCTATGATTAATGGTAGCGATGACGCTAGAAAAGCTGTTATACGTTATAAGCAAGATATAGCTAATATACTAGGCGAGAATTCCGATCTATATACGGCTGTTGAGAGCATTGAAAGTGTTCTTAAGCCGGATTTAGAATCTACTGGACGAGATGTAGCTCAAAGTTATCTACAATCCGTTGCCGATAACATAAAAGATGGTAAGACAACCGTCGAAGATGCTGCTACATCAATTGCAACTTACTTCAACATTCCGGAAGAAGCATTAGATGTTCCTCAAGTTCGAAAATTTGTTAACGATATTGCTGAAACTCTTAAGGATGGTAAAGTAGATGAGGCCATGCAAGAGCTAGGAAACAAATTGCGTATAGATAATGAAGCTGCTTTCTCTGGATTTGAAGTAAATAGCAGCGCATCTATCGTTAGAGGGCTTTTACCAGATAAAACCGAATTGGATAAGTTTGGTATAGATTTAGCATCACTATTGAAGGGTGCTGTGGCACAATCTGTTAGTGGTATCGACTGGGGTATTGATACTAATAAGGTTCCTATGGATAAATTGATAGGTATCGATCAAAGCTCAGTTGATAACATATCCTCGACGACAACTGCAGTTAATACTATGTTTACTGGTTTAGCAGATTCAGCTAAGACTGCTATGTCGACAGTAAATACTGAGTTATCTGTAGATTTAAAGGATGAAGCAACCACATCTTTTGGTGGATATACTTCAACTGCATCCGAGTATTTAGATAAGGTTCCTGCAAAGGCAAATGATACTGCTACATCTGCTAGTAGTGCATTAGCTAAAGATACTTCAGCTGCCGGTAGATATTTCGTAAGTGGATTCTTGAATACCATAAGTGATGTAGTATATAGAAATCAAGCTTATCAATCAGCGTTTGATCTTTCTAGCTCTGCGGTAAGTGGTTTGATGGCAGGACAGGACTCTCATTCACCATCAAGATTAGCTGGTAAAGCTGGTAGATTCTTCATTGACGGTTATGCTAATGCATTAAGAAAAGGTGCTGAAGTAGCACACGATCTAGGCGAAAGAGTCAGTCGTTTTGCCATTGATGGTTTAGGAAGTATATCGGACATTATTCAGAACGCTATGAATGTAGATGAATCTGAACTAACAATCACTCCTGTGTTAGACCTCTCAATGATTCAAAATGGAAGTAATTCTATCTATGATATGTTGAATTCTAATCCTAGTGTTGAGTTAGGAAATGTTACAGCTAAGTCAATTCGTTCTAAATCAGAGCAATTGCAAATGACATTGGACGACTCTGTGTCTACAGCTCTCAAAGACTTTAATAAGTCTAGAGAAGATATGGAGAATCCAACGTATGTATTACAAGTAGACAATTATCTAGATGCTCGCAAGGTAGGTCAAGGTACTGCTAGATATACCAAGAAAGAACTAGATGATATGAATACTAGAAACAATAGATTTGGAGGCGATAAGTAATGTTTGACAAAGCATATGTAGCCTCTTTACCAAAAACAGATACTGAGGTTTCGATTAATGGGGCATGGCTAAATGAAGCTGTGCCCGGTTATCGAACTCATGGCGTAGAAGGTAGAAGAGACTCGTACATTGATTTGGCGTCTAAAGAAATGTCTAAAAAAGATGGGTCTTTCTTCAGATACAAGCGATTAAAAGATCGTATAATCAAAATCGAATTTGGTTTATTATCAGACACGAGAATTGAAGGCGAAAAGAGTATTGATAAGTTGTTGTCAATACTACAAGTCGACCGTCTTAAAGTTATTTTTTATGACGAACCAGATGTTTATTGGGAATGTCATTTATCAAACTTCACCATTCATGAAGAAGACGCATCTAGTAGCGGAGTGTACTTTAAGACAGGTAATATCGAGTTAACATCCACTAAGTCTTATAAATTCAGTAATATTGAAGTAATGCATACTAATAATGGTACGTCGGACACCATTACATTGAACAATACTGGTTCTGCACCAACTCCATTAACTATTAAAGCAAAAATAAAGAAAGATTGTGATTATATTGGTTTTGTTTTAGACAAGGCTGATGGAGAAAGTCTTTACTATCAGATTGGTAATCCAGAATCAAGCGCTAGTGGTAAAGCAAATACCAACGACTCTGAAACATTGTTTGATGATAATGCTCAGCAAATACTAGCGAACTGGTCTCAGAATACGGGATGGTCACCAGATGATAGATGGCGTTGGAATTGGAATTTCCCAGCTCAGAAACAAGGTATTTTTATACTAGGTGATAACAATGGACAGAAGTATGTCTATTGCTCTGACTTTGGTAGTGAGCCAGTACAAGATGGTTCTAGTGAATTCACAGATGGTAAATTTAAATGGTATGGTCCAAGTATAACGAAAACAATCGTTCCTAACAAATCCGGTAAGTTCCCAGTTGATTGGAAATTTGCATATCGTGTTGATTTCTCGGAAAACGATGCAAATGCAATAGGACATCAAAGTATTAACTTATGTGGAGCTGGTGGACAAAGTATATTCAGTTTTGCAATTGAGAAGAATATAGCTGGTACACATGGTAAAATTGGCGTAGTTAGAACAAATGACTGGACAACTAGAGATGAATTCCAAATGCCTGGGCTCGGTTCGCTAAGTGGTTCTTGGGGTAATATGATAACCATCGAAAAGAAGGGTTATACAATTACAATCTCTACACTTGTTAGCCATTATGGTAGTGAAGTTATACCGTTTAGTAGAACATACACTTTAAATAAGAAGGATACAGAGCTAAGATCTGTTACTTTCTCTACGTTCAGATTCCATAAGCAGTATCCATCTATATTCTGGAATACAATCTATCAGGCGAAATTAGTTATGTATAACAAATTAAGTCAAAATGGAAGTGTGAATAACGTATTAAACGCCGGTGATACATTGACAATTAATTCTGAAAATGGGTCATGCGATATTAATGGTACCCAGAATTGGGATAATGTTGATATTGGGTCAGATTTATTATTATTAGATACCGGGGTTCATAAGTTGAGAATCATAACATCATCTTGGGCTCCTATACCAGAAGTTAGTGTAACATATAGGGAAAGGTGGAGATAGCATATGCAACTATTCATATTGAATCGAGATATGAAAGTAATCCAAGTCGTTTCTAATGATTTAGAGACTGGTTTTTGGATTGATGATACAGGTGGATATGGACAAAAAATTGAAATCGTATCGGGCTGTGTATTAGGTTCATATGATTTTTTAATAAATGCGTATGCCAAAGAATCCAAATATTTTCAACCTGGTAATCATATAGTATTTAAAGATAAATATTCTAAGGTTCGAATGTATACAATCATGAAAATTGATGGAGATCAAGAATTACGAGTCTCATCCGAAGATTGTGGTCTTGATTTAATAAACGCATACATCGGACCTTGGGATTTTAGAATGCATGAAATCAGATTACAATCCGCAATGGAATCTGCTTTAGAAGATAGTGGATGGGAATTTGTAATAGAGAATATATCATGGTCGGATAGAAAAATAGAAACAGAAGGTCGAAGTGTTTATTATTCCAGCACGGATACTGTTTTAAAACGACTAGAATCTATTTGTGCATCGTTCGATGTTGAGATGGAATTCAGTGTTGTATTTGATGGTCACCAAGTTTCTAAAAAGTTAGTAACAGTTAAAGAGACTGTATCAAGGTTTAAGTATCCAACTAGACGGTACTTTGACGAAAATGATATAGTTGGTCTATCTGTTACAAAGAGCATCGAATCATTGTATACTGCTGTTGAACCTACAAATGGAGAGATTGATATAAGCAACATCGAATACGATGATGGAGATTTCTTCACAGTTAGAGGAGAACGATGGCTCTACGCTAGAACAGCAAATAAGATATGGTCTCGATTTAGAATAAATGGTAAGGACGCAGCATCTAAGGCTGGTTATATACATGCTTATAAGTCATACTCAGATGGTGCTCCAGAATCAGTATTTGCATCGGCTTTATCTGAATTGAAACAGAATTGTCAACCGCAATTCTCATATACGACAAACGTATTAGATCTAGATGCAACGATTGGTGATTACATCCAATTGGTACAAAAAGATAAAGCGGATCCAGTATATTTGGAAGCGAGAATTATAAGTGTAACGAATCACTATTCAGATCCGTCTAGTGACGAGTGTACAATAGGAACATATAGAGTTCTTTCTCCAAATACAAGTAATGATATTTTAAAAGTGGTAGATGAAGTTAAGAAGCAAATTCTAACTAAGGTTGCCGCTGATAAAATAGATTATGCTATAAGTGATTCTGGAACAGAGCCTCCCGCAGATGATAAATGGACTGATTTAGCACATTTACCAATCATTAAGGCTGGACAATTCCAATGGACAAGACGGACTGAGTATTATTCAGATGGATCAACGCCTGTATCATACAGCATTGCTAAGTCAGAAGCTGCTCGTATACCAAAAATCGTAGAAACAAAGTACTATTATCAATTAGGTCAAAATGGAAGTACTATTCCAACTGGCGAATGGTTACAAACAAGACCTATTGCTACAGAAGACAAGCCTTATGTTTGGACTAAGACAGTTGATATCTATGATACACCGGATACACGTATAGAACATTATCAAGTTGTGTTAGATGGCAAACAAGGTAAAAATGGTAGATCGATTGAGAAGCAATGTACTCAATATTATCTATCCACTAGTAAAGATAACGTTGTAGGTGGATCATGGGTTGACAACAACGTTCCTATTAGAAATGTAAATACCTATATCTTCAAACGAGAGTATACTAAATGGAGCGATGGGGTTGAAAAAGTAACTGATCCTATACTCGATGATTATCATAACAACCAATATGATAGTATTTCAACTTTATATCGTAACATAGAGTCTGATAGTACTCAACTAAAGACCCAGCTAGGTAGAATCGAAAAGCTCGAATCTACAACTAGTGATTATGAGAGTATAAAGGAAAAAGTTAATGAAACCATTGTTACATATTCCGATACGATTCAACAGTTTACTACAACTGTTAATGGTATTAAAGAAATAACTGGTGTAATTAAGACTAATGAAGACGGTATTAACATTGCTAAGCCAAACGACCCATCGGGTTTAACTAATCAGCTTGGCTCTAAGGGTTTTGAAGTAACTAAGCCTACTATCACTGGTGCTAGAGTTACTGTGCTAAAAGCTGACGAGCAAGGCGTATATGCAAGCTCGTTTAAAGCGGTTGACTCTATGTCTTTCGGTGCACATAAGGCAGAATTTTATAGAATGGATGAAATAGATGGTTCTAAGAATGTTGATGGAACGGGCTATTTCTGGATAGGAGATGTTAAGTAATGGCTATTAATAGTAAATGGTTACCAACCGCAAGTAGTGGTAGTTTGTTATTAACTGCATCTTGTAATGAGTTAAGTTACGACATCTCAACCAATACATCTAAGGTGCAATGTAGTATTCAGATACAAAACCCAAACAACTACACAATGTATTCTGGGTATTCACAACCATACATTAAGCTTACAGTGCATACTACTAGTGATACTCCGGGATGGGCTAGTTGGGATGCTCAAACAAAATACATTCCAAATACTCCGGCCCATTTTGATGATTCTATTTATCTTGAATATAATGTTCCACATAAAGCAGATGGTAGTCTACAGTGTAGTGTAACCGCATCATTCTATGCAAATGGAGCATCGGCTGGTTATATTCCATCAGATAACTATGTTAACTCTGGAACAGTTGTGTGTACTAATATTCCTCGTGCTTCGAAAGTAGATTCTTATACTTTCGGTATTAATTGGGATGATTATTACAGTATTAAATACACAAAACAAGTTGTATCATATTCACAGCAATTAAGGATCTCAATACAAGGCGGTCCAGAAATACATAGAGTTCAAAATTATGTAAGTGGTACTAGGGTGACATTACCAAGTTCTGCAATAGATAAGCTCTGGGCGAGCTCTTCTGATAGAAACGATGTTACTGTTACAATGGTATTAGAAACGTACAACGGTTCCGTCAAAATAGGAGAATCTCAAGCATACTCGAAAACGTTTGAGGTTAATGATCCACTTACAGTTACATATTCGATTGAAGAAGTGGCTCTTAAACCAAAAGGGGTTAAGGATAATGAGTTTGTAACTTTACTTGGCTCTAAACGGATTAAAGTTACTGCCACTTGTGCACATTCAAAACCAAAGATATTTGTGGAGTGTGGTGGAGCTACAAAAGAAAATGGTGATTGTGTTTCTGGAACTCAGTATTCTTTTGATTTTACAAATTTAACATCTGCTAACTATAAAGTATATGCAATGAATCAGAGACCTAATTCTACAGTGGTTGCTGTAGATACAATAGGTACTTTGGTTAATTACTTCAAACCATCTATTGTTTTATCAACCGTGAGCAGAACTAATGACACAGCTAGTAATGGTTTTATAGAGTTACAAGCAATCATATTTGGTGGAAACATCGGAACTACTTCTGGAGGGAATGCTAGATATACAGTTCTTAAGAACGGTTCACAAATTGTAAATGAGTCATCCGCCGTTAGTAATAATAGGCTTATCGTTAGAAAACCTATCTCCGCTATACCTTATAAAGAGAACTTTGAGTTTAAGTTCCAGGTAACAGATGCGTTTGGTGGAGAGTCCAATATGACTTCTTTCTATCTAGCAATTACCAAACCAGTATTAAGCTATGGTAAGAAGCAATTAGATATCCATCACATATTGAGACTTGGTGATGACAATGAAACTGGTGTTATAGCCTTTACTAAAGATAGTGGTATTAAGTATGGTAAACTTATGCTTGACAACTCTAACTATCCATCCGGTCAGAACTTCTTCAAGATTGCAGAGTTCAAATATATTAAGGGTATAGCATATGACTGCCTCATGAAGGTATTTTCTGGATGGGGTTTAGAAGAGGTGCGTATAAGGATATCTGATGATGGTTCTAAATTAGTACAGGACCTTAACACTTCATATTATTTTGGAGGGTATAGATACGGTCTTCAAGTATTACAAATGAACAATAAAGGAATCGAGATATGGTACCATATTAATGGTGGTAATCCTACCCTGTGTGATATCACATTAGAGTATTTCCAAAGGGATACTACTGGGTCTTATGCATATAATAACATAAAGGTGTTCGGTGAATTTCCATTTGCAAAGATACCGGATGCAACGCCTATAGGTAAAACCCCAGGAGCTGTATATACAACAGCGCTTAACAATAAACTACTGATGACTATGCCCGTTGGTACATTATTGTATAATGATTCCAGCTCGTTTAATCCAATTCATTTATTTGGAGGAAGTTGGCATAAGATCAGTAATGTCGGTTGGAGGAGAGATTCATGAGTATAGTTTTAGAAACAAAAGATGGCAAGAATTTAAGAGCTTATCAAGGAATAATATGTATAAAGCAAAGGTTTTAATTGATAACCAACCAACGTATGAGTTTGGATATGTTAATTTAGAGTCGTGCACTTTGGAATTTGGATCTCAATTAATTGCAAGTTTGGTATTCAAAGAGGTTCCAGTGTCTGAAATCGAATTATCTGCGGCAAGAGAAAAAGCGGAAGCAATGCGTAATGTGTTCCTAATAGGCATGAATTACGCTGCTCCTGAGGATGTCGTTAGATGGTGTAATGAACTAGATAGTTGGCGTGATAGCAAGTACCCTTATAAGAAGGGTGAACGATTTAAATACAATGGTAAACCATACGAAGTTATCATGAACCTAGTTACGGATCCATATCAAACCCCTGATAAGCAAAAAGCTCTATATAAAGAGATTACAAAAGAAAATAAACCTATCTACCCAGAATGGACTAATGGTATTGTTGCCAAGAGAGGTGAACGATACATCTATGCTGGAGATATATGGGAAAACACTTGGGACGATAACTATAGAGCCCCAGGTGGTTTAGGTTGGAAGAAAGTGTAGGAGGTAAAGTAAAATGAATGCATTTTCACAGTTAGTTATTATCGCAGTATTAGTAGAGGCAGTTTGGGAGAACGTTAAGCGCGTATACTCTGCAAATTCCACGAATAAGGTTGATCCTAATGTAGTAGGTTCACTAGCAGTATCAATTGTTGTTTGTGTCACTACATCTGCGGATTTATTTCCACTAGTTGGTATGCCATTATCAGTTCCTTTCTTAGGTTCTGTTCTAACGGGTGTTATTACAGCCCGTGGTGCAAACTTTGTTAATGACCTATTTACAAGACTAAATGGTCCAAAGAAGGAGGCTTAAAATGTTAAGAGTAGTTGACGTAGCATCTCATCAACAGGGAATTGTAACTGGTTCCCTCGATTGTGATGCGGTTATTTGTAAGGCAACAGAGGGTACTGGTTATGTAAATCCGTTTTGTGACGAGCATTATCAGTCTGCCAAAGCTTCTGGTAAGTTATTAGGCGTATACCATTACGCAAGTGGAGGAAATCCTGAAGCTGAAGCTGAATTCTTCATCAACAATATTCAAGGATATTTACATGAAGCCATCTTAGTATTGGACTGGGAGTCTGGAGATAATGCTGCTTGGGGTGATTCTAGTTGGGTTGCTCGTTTCTGTGCACATATTGTAGCATTAACTGGTATCAATCCTATGATCTATGTACAACGCTCAGCAGCTAGTCAGTGTGTTGGGCTTGGTGATTATGGTATTTGGTTAGCAGAGTATCCAGACAATGCGCCACGTGGTTGGGGCGATTATGTAGAACCAAACTATTCAGGCGACTATGCTATGCACCAGTTCACATCATCTGGTAGTATTGCTGGATACGGAGGACCATTAGACTTAAGCTTATTCTTTGGCGATGCAACTGCTTGGGGATTATATGCTGGATCTAACGAATCAGTTAGCGTTGCTCCAGTAGTATCAACAGAACAGCCAAGTCAACCAGAACTTGAAATCCGTCAAAATGGAAGTCCTGAAGGCTATACATTAGACTTACTATATCGTACTATGAACGATGAATTCGGAACAGGTGACACTCGTAAGGCTAATCTTGGTGATCGTTACGATGAGATTCAGAATATTATCGAACATATTGCAGAAGCAGATACAGCTACACTAGTAGCAGATGTATGGGCCGATAAATATGGACAGGATGATGTACGTAGAACAATTTTAGGAAGTCGATATCAAGAGGTTCAAGATGCTATCGACGGAAAGAATGAAGTCGTATATCACTTTGTTAATCCTGGTGACAATATTTCATTCTTAGCACAATGGTATGGAACAACAGTTGGGGATATTATAAGCCTGAATCCTCAAATCGAAAACCCGAATGTTATTTACCCAGGTGAGCGAATCAGAATTAAATAAATCGAGGTACTTGATATGTCGATTAGGGAATTAATAGCGTTATTAGAGTTTAAGGATGGGGTTGGAATTATAGGCTCCATCCTTATTGTTGGTTCACTTTTAATTGAAGTGTTACCTATTAAAATAAATCCAATCGGTTCGTTGCTGAGCTATATTGGTAAATACATAAACAAAGAAGTTAATGATAAAATTGATAATATAAGCGAAACGTTAAATGCTCATGTGTCAACTTATACCGAGAGATGGCTCAATGATATTAGATGGCAAATATTGTATTTTTCAAATGAATGCGCTAGAGGTATAAATCATACTAGAGAACATTTCGATTTTATCATGAAGAAGTGTGATGCTTACGAGAAATATATCAGGGCTAAGGATTTACCGAATGGGGTAACAACTGAAGCCATATCTATTATTAGAAAAGATTTCTCAGAACGTATGCATAACAATTCGTTCTTAGTTTAGTTTCAAAACGGAGGAGATTATGTGGACTTATATTACGTCTCTAGATGAGACTACTAGATTTATCATGATGGTTTTACTTCTAATCATAGTTATAATGGCTGCATCAAGAATTATTGAATTGAGAAAGTCAACTAACAATAAAGATGATGGATCTATCTTCATATCATATGATGAAAACGGTAATAGAACTTGTTATTTAGCTATATCACTACCGTTAGATGAACTACTTGAACGAGACCACATCACGGTAAAAGTTGATAGCGATAAGTAGCGCGTATAAAACACGTTCTATAATGAAAGGAGGATATTGAAATGGACAATATCGATGTACTAGAACTTACAAAGGAGGAGTATGCCTCTCTACTCGAAGAAATGAAAGAGGTAAGTGGCGCTAGCAAAGACTACGAACAAATGTCTTTACGAGCTGAAACATTGTCCAAGACAATTGCTAATCTTCAAAAGGTTGAACAAAATGTTGAAAAACCAGAGAAGAAGCTTGTGTTTGGACGTTTCGACCCGGATAAGTGTTTATTCGTAGGTTGTTATGTTGGGGTTGCTGTTCTTGGAATGGTATTCGAGAGTGGTGGGCATATGATGCCTATGAAGTTCTTAGGATTGATTAAGCCTCAATAAACCCTTTAAGGATCGCTTGAAAAACAGGCGGTCTTTATTTTTTACCTACCTCGCACGTTTTACAGGGCCTATAATGAAAGAAGGTAAAAAGAAATGAAAAAAGTTTTAGATATGGAAATGGGAATCATCTCCCACTTAGTATTCGCAGTATTAGGGGCATTCTTCCTAATCTTCATAGTAGGTGGATTGATTGGTCAGATCGCATTATAATCTGATCATTTCTTTTTTTTTCGCATATTAAACAGCTCCTATAATGAAAGAAAATACGATCATGAGTAAACTCATGCTTGCTCACTTCGTGGGAAGAATAGTACAACGGTAGTACACTGGAAACAGAGACGTTGGTTCGAAGCCGACAGGTATTTTCTTTTTTCGCATATGAAACACTTCTTATAATGAAAGAAAAGGAGGATTTATTATGTTTAATAAATATGAGAAAGCAGCAGTAATAGCTACAGTAGTTGGAGCACAAAACATTACTAAGAACTATATCAAGTGCTATTTAAGAGGTGACTCTGAGATTGCCACATGGACTAGTAATTGTATTAAGAACGGAATATCTCCAAATATTGTAACTTATTCACAGTATTATAGGGACAACAAATAAACAGTCCCTTTCTTTTTTTTTCTCAATTCGCGAGTTTTACAGGGCCTATAATGAAAGAAGGAGGATTTAACATGACAAGAAAATATGTTAAACACTTGTATAAAAATAAGGATTGGTATGAACCAAAAGAAGTAGATGATTTAGTATTCCAAATGGAAGTATGCACAATCTCAATGATCGTAGTATTTGAGGTTGTGTTTGCACTATGCGGATTAGCTGGAA
>QWCF01000850.1_pt1 | contig 11593 bp, 9 predicted proteins | sample 1972521 | NCBI WGS metagenome assembly QWCF01 (sample SAMN09866715, study PRJNA288562) | Human oral metagenome isolate term4_saliva, whole genome shotgun sequencing...
TGTGAAGAGTTGCGTATTTCATTATGAAATAGAGATGATTCACCCATTTGAAGATGGAAATGGAAGAATGGGAAGGTTATGGCAAAATGTTATATTAGCTAATTGGAATCCGTTGTTTAGTTGGATACCGATTGAAACGATAATATATGAAAATCAACAGCAGTATTATAAGGCTTTAGCACAGGCAGACAGAAACAATAATTCAACAGTGTTTATAGAATTTATGTTAGGTGTTATATTAGAGACTCTACTTGTATATAAGGAGCCTGATGATAAGACAAAAGAATTGTCTAAAGTAGAACAAGATGTTTTTGAAAAGATAAGAGAATACTTGAAAAATGAGAAATATATTACTGTAGCAATAGTTTGTGAACTAATCGAAAAATCTAAGCCAACAGTTAGAAGATATATTGCGAAATTTGTTGAGTATGAGTTACTGGAATCTCATGGAGAAAATAGAGATAGAAGATACTCGATAAGAAAATAAATAAAAAGATATCAGAGAGAAGCATGAAAATTGAAGCTAGGGAGTGACTCAAAAATCGTGATTTCGTAGAAATCGATTTTGTTGAGTCACCCCCGCACAATTTATTAGATATCTAAAAAGCTTTTATAAAGCGAATTTAGATATCAATAAACCACTGCGTCTATGAGTTATCATATACACTTTTTTAAAATTTATGACTTTTGGGGTCGAATCACAGTCCCCTTCTGATATCTTTTATTTTTTTATCTTGTTTTTCTTCTCGTAAAGAAGTGGACTGTCGAGATTACTAATCCAAGAATAATTATGTAAATTACTTGAGAAAATACTAATGGTGTAAAGTGATTTTTCAGGATAAATATATTAACTCCTACACCTATAATTGCAGCTATACTTAACATAGAAAGTAGTGCAAGTTTGTATTTATTTAGAGGTAGGCTGACTTTAGCCACCATACATAATCCATTTATCAACGCAAGAAGGAAACCGATGAATTTCGCTTGTGAATTATCTGTGATGGCAAAGTTCGTCAGTAGTACTGTAGCTACTAAAATACCACCACCGATCGCAGCGTTTTTCAGTATATCCTTCATGAAGTTATTGCTTACTTTTTCTTTATTTGCTTCAAAAGTTAGGAAGAAGGATGGAATACCGATTGTTATCGCTGAAATTATCGTAAATTGAATCGGTATAAACGCAAACTCCAAGGCGAAGATTACACTAAGTATTGAGAAAACAATTGAGAAGAATGTCTTTGTTAGGAATAGTGAAGCTACCTTTTGGATGTTATTAATAACACGACGACCTTCCATAAGTATGTCGTAGAATACTCCGAAGTCATCGGTTAAGAATACTATGTTTGATACGCTTTTTGCAGCACTAGTAGCACCATTCATAGCAAAACTAATATCGGCTTTTTTCAAGGCAAGAACATCGTTAACACCATCTCCACTCATAGCGACAGTTTTTCCAGCTTTTTGTAATACGGCCACCATTTTCTGTTTTTGTTCAGGGGTAACACGTCCGAAAATATCATTCTCAAGAACAGTTTTCTCAAAGTCCTCTTCAGTCACTTTAGTCATATCAATAGCCTTAGCATCTTCTTTGAAACCAGCTTTCTTAGCGACACCGTATACGGCTATATGATTATCTCCACTGATTATTTTTACTTCGACACCTTGTGATTCGAAGTATTTGAATGTTTCTTTTGTGTTTTCTTTAATTTCATCCGATAGAACTACATGTCCTATAAGTTTCATATTAGTAGGGATGTTTGTACTGTCTTCAGTATAGGCTAGCGATAATATTCGATAACCTTCTTTTTTCAGATTCTCGTAATATTCATCCATTTCAGGAGAAAATCCTAAAAATTCATATGCCCCGAAGAAATATGTTCCACCATTTTGTAGTTTTATAAATGAGTACTTATTTTTACTAGAAAAGGCTCCTAATTCTTCCACATTCCATTGTTTTTTGCACGTTAGATGATTCTTTAAAGCACTAGATGTTGCATTTTCATCATCGAAGTATGCAAGATAACTTGATAATTTTTCTGCAACTTCATCATCAATTTCTACAACATTCATATTACCCGTAGTGATAGTTCCAGTTTTATCGAAACAAAGGACATCTACTCTAGCAAGAGTCTCCACGCAGTATAATTCTTGAACTAGAACTTTCTTCTTAGCAAGTTTCATCGCAGCAACTGCAAGAGAGACGCTGACAAGAAGGATTAGCCCTTCGGGGATCATACCTACTAAAGCTCCAGCACTACGCAAGACTATTTCCACATAACTACGTCCCAGACTAGCACCACGCATGTATAGCATAATTGCGACAGGAACTAATAGAATAGATATAACTTTTAAGATTTTATCCATATAGTCACGAAGTTTAGATGGATATTTTTTAAATTCTTTAGTACTTTTAGCAAGCTTGTTAATATAGCTATCCTCTCCGACAGCAACAGCTCGTACTAAACAACTCCCACTAACTACGTTACTACCACTCATTACTTTATCACTAGTAGTCTTAAAGATATTGTCACTTTCACCAGTTAATAGTGATTCATCGACCTCGATACTACCTTCAATGATTTCGGCATCTACAGGGACCTGATCACCAAGATTTAAGTGTAGATATTCTCCAAGGACGATTTCTTCAGAATCTATATTTTTTATTTCATTATCACGATTTACTCGGTATTTACTTCGACCTAGCAAACTCAACTTCTCAAGGGCATTTTTTGAACGAACTTCTTGAAAAATACCGATTGCAGTATTTATAGTAATTACACCTAAAAATAACATATTTTCAAATCTAAGTGTTGTAGCTATAAATGCTGCTAAGACTAAGTTCATAGCATTGAAAAAAGTGAAAATATTAGAAAAGATAATCTCTTTAGTTGTTTTATAAGGTTTTATTTCACTAATATTTTTTTTCGCTTTAGTTACTTCTTCACTAGTTAAATATTTCATTATACCTCCACTATAACTATATTTTTAATTAGTTTCTATTTTATCACACTTTAGTATAGTTTTGAAAATTAAAGCATAGTTAATTTCCCAGGAAATATTTTATTGTTTATAAGATATTTTAGAGTTTGTATATATTAGCCACCTGTTTACATATGTATAGATGGAAGATAAGATATCTTCTGAAAATATTGTCAAAGTTTTTTCTGAATTTTTGATAAAGATTTGTGTTATAATGTTTATATGAATAAATTTTTTCTGTGAGTGTCGCAATTTATAGTTTAAAGAATTTATTCTTTTTTTTTACCTTTTTCATAATAATTTTACTATATTACCTAGTTGTTAAGTTTGTATTATATTAAAATATGGTGTAGAATAAAGTTGAAGGAAGGGTGAATTTTATAAAAATTTTCATACAAAAGTTGATTATTAAAATCTATGTAAATTTTATAGATTTACTCAAGAAAGAAGGAGGGGGCAGACATGAATAATAAAAAAATTATAGAATTTCCTGTCAATAAAAAAGGATATACAGGAATTAGGAACAAAACATATAGAGACTTCGAGCTTAATCATGGCTATAGTAGGATTAAATTCTCATCTAAAGAGCTTGAATCTGATTTTAAGGAATCGATGAAACTATTTACAGAATTTATTGAGAATATCGATGATCCTAAATACGCGATTTATATTGAAGATGCGATAGCTTTATCTAAGTATAATGTGGATGCTAGAGTCTGGAAAATTGTTAGTAAAGATTGTGCCGAATATGAAATAGAATTAGCATTACTACGCCTAAAAGAGGAAGTATACACCTTTGAAGAAGGTTATGTTGAGGGTAAACTATTTCCGATTAACTATCTTCATTTAATAGTTTGCCACCATCTTGCGGAATTTTATTTAGGTAATAAGCTATATAGTAAAGTTTGGGATGCATATAAACCTTTTTATATGGCTTTAGATATGGCTGATGAAGTTTTAGTGCCGTTGTATCATAATTTTATCGTGGCTAGTCTTATATTAAATGATTTTACAATGCTTAATCATTACTACAAACTTATGAATAAACGTGGTAAAAATGATGATGTAATTTTATTATCGAAAGTTTTCTATCACTTGATGCAAGGTGAGGAGAAAGAGGCTGTAGCGTTTTACAACAAATTGATAAAAAATAATAAATACATTTCTGATGTGTTAGATAGAATTGCTAATCCTAAACTAATAGAGTTCAGTACGGATGATGATTGTAAGTATCTAGAAGCTCTTAATACGGTTATAAAATTCGATTATTTCATAAGTAAAGAGTACTACTTCGACTTCCTTATGCATGTGAGAGAAAGTGAATATGTAATTGGAGATGAGCTGGATAAGTATGCCGACCGCAAGGAAATAACAGTTGCTGATATGAAACGAGATAGATCATTTTTAGCAATAAGAGATACGGAATTAAGAATTATGCATGAGAACTTTTTATTAACAAAAGAGGATTTCTTGAAAATTACGAAGTCAGAATTTCTTAAAATAAAAGGTTTAGGTAAGGGGACTATCAGAAACCTACATTTAAATGGTGTAATGTTCGCCGATGATAGTGAGTTTGATATCCAGATGGATCTTATGGAGGATGACTTATGGTAAAATATGATAGAGAATTCGAAATATTACTTAAAGAGTTTTTGAAAACTGAAGGGAAGCATTTTTCTAGTAAGGAAGAGGCTACCGAGGTATTTGAGCGTATTTATAATTTGGTCGATGCAGGTTATGAGATGGATGCTTCTCTTAGCGATCTTGTTGATGCGATTGATGAAGGAGACATGAGTGTCGTTGATAAAATTAGTGCCTTACGTGAACTTCATGAGGAAAATAAAGATGCTCTAGAAAGGGCTGTGGAGTTTGAAGAAGATGTCATGTACTCAGATAATGATGAAGATGCTGAGCAGATGATAATAGCAGATGTTCTGGCAGAATATTATAGTAAGGCTGGTATGAATGAAGAAGCTGCAAAACTGTATGAACTTATGCTAATGGCGAATCCAAGTGATTTCCATGAGGTTATAGATCTTTTGACGCTTATGTATGTTCGCCTAGATAGAGAGAGTTCATTAATGGATCATATCGATTGCTTTGATTATGAAGAATCAGAAGCAACATTGTTATTGTTAAGTATCTTTGGTATAAATCAAGAAAGATTTGACGAAGCACATTATTATATGATTAAACTTAAAAAACTTAATAAGTACGTAGGTAATATATTTAAAGGTGGGTTTAATAAGGTTCTAGATTACATAGTAGGAACACCGGATAATGAGAAAGATACTAATAAGGAAAAATCTTTTGAAATGCACTTTGCAGCTGATATCGCTAAAGAATATCTGACTAATAAATATCATTACGAGTTATTAGAGAAATTCTATAGAGAAGATATAGAGAAAAAACAAAGTCTGATTGTTGAAGGACGTAAGTCTGTGTCTAAAGAAGATATGAAAGAAGATCCTGTCTTCAAAGGTATGGAAAAACAATTGAACAAGTTTATCGATGTAGAATTGTATAATAAAGAAATTATCGAATGTTTTACAGAAAAAGAACTGAAAAAACTAGATGGTATAGGAGTAGGTATTATCAAAAAACTGAAAGATAATGGTGTGAAGTTCAAAGAAGAATAAACTAGATTTATTTTTCGAGACGTATATATACAAAAATAAGAAATCTGGGGCTGGAATTTTTTCCATGCCCCGAACTTATTATATAACCAGAAATCTGGGAAGAATGAGTGTCTCAAAATCAATTTTGTCGAGTCGGCTCATAGGTTCCCAAATTTTTTTATTCAAATATTTTAGCTAAAAAGTCTTCACTAAGCGTATATATTTTCGGGTTCTTCTTAATCACTGTAATCTTATCTTCATTTTCTTCTAAATATTTATTAAGAGTTCTTTTAGAAATTCCTAAAATATTAGACACTTCGTCATGACTTATTAAAGCATCTTTAGCACTAAATAAATGACTTTGTAGAAGTAGGAATAGTATATTTTTAAGTTTATCATCAGCAATATTATCGTTAATATAGTTTCTAGCTATGAACATTTTTTCAATATTTTCTGTTAAGAAAGATAATATTTGTTCTTGACCTGAAACTAAAAGTTCTAAGTTTTCTTTAACAAACAGAGTCATATCACCTTTGTTTAATGGGTGTGATGTTTTCTCGAAACTCTTATAGTATTTATTTTTATTTCTATTAATGCTGTATGAAAGAGTAATTGCCGTAAATATATCTACTACACTCGTAAGAGATTTGGCGAGTAAGTATCTGCCTACACGACCATTTCCATCATAAAATGGATGGATGTATTCAAAATAGTAATGCCCAATAAAGATTTTATATAGTTTTGGCAAGTTGTCATAATTCATAAATCTAATTAAATCAGCCAGTCCGTTGTTAATATCATCTTCAGTTGCTAAACCATGGTGAATGATATCATTCCCAGCATAGACACTTACGCTTTCTTTTCTAAAAAATTCTCCATCTAAAACATCTTCTTTTGAAACCTCATCCCCAACGAGAACATCATAAATCTTTCTGAAATCTTTAGGTTCAAGTATCTGAACTTCTTTGTCTAGGTAAGAATATAATGTGGCCATACCAGCAAAACGTCTAAGGTTAGGGGAATTACTATCTTTTTTAGAAAGTGCCTCGCTAATCTCTCTTTTAGAACTATGAATACTTTCAATTTCATTAGTACTCTGAAGTTCGTTGATAAGCAACAAATTAAAGAACTTTTCTTGTGCGGCTTCCGGAAGTACACTTTGTTTGGCAATAATCTCAGCACTATTAGTATAAATTTTCTCTAGAATTAAGATTAATTCTGCAGAGTTGTATATAAATAATGGATATTCTTCTGGTTTTCTTACTCCCTTAATAAAGGGATTTATTTTAAGTGAAGTAACAGAAGTAGAAGGAGAATGGATTCTATTGTTATATTCGTTTTCTATATCAAAATTCATATGAAATAATTTTTCTAATGGATAATACTTATTCATATAAATCACCTACTTTAATCTATTTTTAATAATTATAGCATATTCAAAATGGAAAAAACAGTCAAAATTTCCATTTTGAGAATAAAAAGAGAGTTCAAAATGGAAAAAAGAGTCAAAATTTCCATTTTGAGAAGAAAAAAAGAGTTCAAAATGGAAAAAACAGTTAAAATTTCCATTTTGGAATTAAGGTGTGAGTGCACCTTAAACCTACAATAAGTTATAATAACCCCCCCTTATGTCAGAAAATAACTCGAAAATCGTCATTTCAGAGAAGTCGATTTTGTCGAATTATCCCAAATTGCATAAGAGAGGTAAAAAAATCTAAGCAGCAAAATGCTGCCTAGATTTCTAGTATGATTTTTTCCCGTACCCTTAAGCTGACAGAGCGTTGTTTTTTAAATCTCAATTTAGTTTTATTGTTTTGAATACTCAACAGCTCTTGCTATTTTTGGTTTAGTAGGATTTTTGTTGATATTATTTTCTTCTAATAGTTTCTCGAATGCGACTAAGCCTGTTTCGTAATCTTTTGTCTCGAATTCTAGTTCATAATCGACGATATCATTGATAAATGTTGTTTCATCAAGTACCAATAAGCCTTCTTCTAAAGTAACTTCGTGTCTTAATGTCTCGATTTTTTGAATCAGCATTGGAGTTTTAATCTTCACGTTCATTTGCTCTAGCTCAGTGATAATTTCGTTTGGTAAAATCGGCAGTACCGTTGGCTCTTTTGGATATCTTTCATCTAGAGGCACGTTTATCTCAATATTCTGAGTTTCACCTTTTACCTTTAGAGTCATTTCTGTTTTTTTATTTGTATAACGAATTCTTAGTGCTGCTCCGATTTTCTTGAAACTTTCATCTGCATCATCATAGTAGAAATTTTTGTTTATTATTTCTTCAGAATTTTTTAAGTCATATTTTTTAAATAGTGACGCATATTGATCTTTTGTAAGTAAGTTTTTAAATTCTATTTCTATTTCTCGCATGAAATTTCCTTTCTCTTTTCAATCGCAATAATAAATGGTGCATTGTTTTTCTGATTAATGAATTGATAAATCAATACTTCAGCTTCTTTTTGATCGAGATTTTGAAGTTCATTTAACAATGCTTCTTTTTCTACTTTACCATTCTCATGCCCCCAATAGACAACAATAACAATTCTCCCGCCAATTTCTAGGTGTAATAAGAATTTTTTAATCGTCGCAAGTGTTGTCTCAGCTAATGTAGTAATCTGATGATCTGCATTTGGTAGGTATCCCAGATTAAAGACAATTGCACGAATTTTTTCACCTATATACTTATCAAATTCAAAGTGTGAATCAAGAACAATTTCGCATTTATCCGATAGCTCTGCTTCTTCGATTAGCCTCGTAGTGTTTTCTATTGCCAATTCTTGGATATCAAACGCGTAGACCTTTTTAGCTGAAGTCTTCGCTAGAAATAACGTATCATTTCCATTTCCAGCTGTAGCATCAACAACGACTGAATTTTTATCAATAACTTCTTTTAATAATTTTTTGCTAAAAGCTAGTACCTTATCCATTTTATTGTCCTTATTATAAAATTATTTTTGTCTGTCTGCTTTCATTTCAGAAAGAATATCACTAAGTTCGTAATAGTTATCGCTAGCTATTGTAAAGTCAAGTGATGTGTTAATAATCTCAGCTAATAATTTTGAATTATCACTTGTATAGTCTTCTTCTCGATTTAAGTTTATTTTAAGACCTGTGACAAGTTTTTCTAATTTATCTACTAAATCATATTCTGTAGTCTCATCATTTTCATCGAATTCTTTAGTATAGTCTTTGATATTAAAGCTAAGTCCATCTTTTAATGGTGCGATATATAAAGCGCGTAGATTATTTACATCCTCACCAACTGCAGCTGAAAGTTCATGTAGAGGAGCAGTGTAAATTTTCTCATCTTCTGCACCGGCTTGCTCAATAACTGTAACTTCATGATCATAAGGATAGAATGACATAAGTTCATCCGATACATTCGCTGCAGTTAAATCATCGTAACATTGGGTAATAAGTAGGTGTTGTAGTGGATTAACCTGTCTTAACGTCTCAAGTGCAGTGGCATCAACAAGGGTGAATCCTTCAACAGGATCGAACTTCGCCGCGTTAAAACAAGAATCTAAAAAACTCTCTCCACCAACGATTTTTACGTCTTTACCACTGTTTATAAGCAATTGAGTAGTTAGCTCAGCAACCATAGGATGCCCAGGAACAAGATACATTACATCGTTAGCCTCAGCAACTCCAAGAATATAATTTGCAATACCGTTATATGTATTTTCGAAATTTTCGCTTTCTGTATAAAATCTGTCACAAGTCTCAAACGCGATATTATTCTTCTCCAAGAAAGAAATCGCAGGATGCTCCTTAGTACGCGCGATAACCTTTGCATTAGTGTTATCTAGTAAAAGTTGTTTAATATTTTCCTTAATGTTTGAACTATCATTAGGTCCAAGTCCAATAATATAAATCATAGAGTTCTCCTTATTTATCTATTTTAATAAGTTTTTTTATTCAAAAGTAGTGCGTAAGCCTAGTACGAATCACTGTTTCGAATTCTTAATAATATTTTTTGGTTCAAAAGCAATATGTAAATCCAGTATGAATAATTATTTTAAAAATTAATAACTTCATCTAGTACAAATCACTTTTTTCATTTTTTATATGTTTTCTTTAATCTAAAAGTGCCTCGATTATCTCAAGTGCTCACTTTCTTCAACATTGTTATTATAACATAAATTAAGTTTTGAGTTGATAAAAATACTTATTTGAATATTATTAATTCGTTATTTAAAAATTCAGTATAGTATAACTGAAATTCGAGTGAATTATAAAAAATTAAGATAAATCTTATATTAATAAACAAGATTGTTCACTACAGTAAAGAGAAGAAATATTCCTTGGGAAATTTAAGTTTCCCTTATGAAGATTTATGAGCTATGGTGTTTTTAGAGTTAAATTATTACGGAACATAGGTAAAATAATAATATTTTCAAAAATAATTTATTTAGAATAAAACATTAAATTTTTGACTATACAAGGCAGAGGGGGGAGTGAAAAAAATTGAAAAATATAAGTTAAGAAATATTAAGCGAAAGAGAGAAAAGCTTGATATATTAGGATTTACATATAATTTGTAAAGTGATATAATAATATAAATATAAAGTATATAAGGAGGAACTAAATATGTCAATCAAAGCATTAAAAGTTGCAAAAGCAGCACTTAAAACACCAGGAGTATTCGCAGGAGGAGTAGCATTCGGAACTTTAGGTCTTAAACTTCTAGCAAGTAAGGATGCGAAGAAAGGTTACTCAGTTTGTTTTATCAAAATTATATAAGGCAAAAGACGGAGTAGAAGGGACAGTATCAAACATTAAGCAACATGCTGATGATGTTGTAGCGGATGCTAAAGACTTATACGAAAAAGAAAAAAGAGAAAACAATCTTCAAGAATTAGAGGAAAAATAAAATGGATTTTAAAATACTACATCTTTCGAGTGCGAGAGCGAGAGTTAGAGCTGATTTTCGCTTGACACCAGATGTAAAAGTATATTTTAAAGAACAGGCATCAAAAATCGAAAACATACAAAAAGTGGACTTTTATCAAGATGAGTACACTTTTGTTGTTATATTTAAAGATGGTTGCAACACTTGTCTACAACAATTCTTTAAACTAGTAGATAAAGAAAGAGTTAAGGACTGTTATGAAAATCCAGTTGTGGTAGCTGAAGAAAGTCCTTATTCAATAATTGTAGATGCCATTTTTTGGCGTGCAATGTCTAAATTATTCGTGCCACTTCCACTTAGAGCTATTCACACATGGTGGAAAGCATCAGGGTATTTAAAAGATACGCTAAAATTATTAGGACGCAAGCAAGTTACCATGGAAACACTTGATTCTGCAGCAATCTTAGTCTCATTAGCGACGGGTGCTCGTGAAACGGCAAGCTCTATTATGTTCATCTTAGAATTAGGAGAAGCTTTAAACAACTGGTCTGAGAAAAAATCTGTAAAAGTATTAGAACAAAGCCTAACTTCTATGGACAGAGAAATCTGGCTTGTTGAAGAAGAAGGTAATAGAAAAATAACTTGTGCAGAGGTAAAAAAAGGCGATATAATTCTAGTTTCAGAAGGAAATGAAATTTTATTTGATGGTATTGTGATGAGTGGGGGAGCTAGTGTTGATGAAAGTTCATTGACAGGAGAAAGTTTCCCGATTGTGAAGAATATTGGAGATGAGGTCTATTCTAACACGATAGTTGTTAACGGTGAGATTAAGATAAAAGTAGAGAATCCACAAGTTAATGGTCGTATCCAACATTTAATTCAATTGATGAAAGATTCTGAAAGTAGAGAAGATACATATCATTACAAATATATCAAATTAGCCGATAGTATAGTAAAATATAACTTCTTAGCGATGGGACTAACGTATTTATTTACAAGGTCATTTGCGAAGGCGATGTCGTTTTTACTAGTAGATTACTCATGTGCATTGAAATTATCAACACCAGTAGCCTACCTAACTACTATAAAAAATCTAATTGATCAAAAAATTGTGGTGAAAAATTCAGTAACTCTT
>QWCF01000879.1_pt1 | contig 11571 bp, 14 predicted proteins | sample 1972521 | NCBI WGS metagenome assembly QWCF01 (sample SAMN09866715, study PRJNA288562) | Human oral metagenome isolate term4_saliva, whole genome shotgun sequencing...
TATCCCAAAGACATAAAAAAATATGCGAAAAATAATCTTTCTGATTAAATACATAAAGAAGCCTAATTGAGGGCTTCTTTTGTATTTAACTCTTTATACCCACTTAAAGGTATCCCAACTCTTTCCAAAACCTTTATTTTCTCCCGTTTCTTCTGCTCTCTCCTTGCCTTATATTTATCCTCATACTCTTTCTGTTTTCCGCTTGCTTTTCGTTTCAGGTAATTTTGGTGTAGCTTGTCTTTTCTTTCTTCTTCCTCAAGTTTTTGTTTTTCCTCTTCGCTTAACTCCGCCTGTAGCAGTTCATAATTTCCTATAAAATTAAAGTAAATTTCTATCTTTTGCTTTGATGTCTGACTTCCTTTTCTGTCTCTTTCATGTACGATAATTTCATTTATCATTGTAGTTGTAAGTTCATTAAAGTTTTCATAACAACTGATAAGAAATATAAATTTTCTTGCTCTATCTGTTTCTTTTTCATATCTTGATACCTGTTGCTCCAAATCCTTAATTTCTTTACTTAAAGCTACCTGCTCCGTTTCATATTGATTATTAAGGATTTCATAGCGATTATTCGGTATTTTATTCAGGATTATATCTTCGTAAATTCTGCACATAAGTCGTCCAAGTTCCTGAAGTCTGTTTTTGCTTTCCGTTAATCTTATCTTTTTCTTTTCTATCTCTATTTTTTCCTTTTCTTTCATTTCATTTTGAATTGAACGGATAAAGGCTTCATTATCTTCATCAAGGTATTTTTTAATATCTTTTAGTGTTTCCCTAATAAGGTTTAAGACCGCTTCTGCTTTTATTCTGTGTGTTGATGGGCAAAGTGTGCCGCAAGGGGTTTTGGTATAGGCACTGCAAGTGTAATATGGAATATTCTTATAGTTACTTGTTCTATGAACATACATCTTGCTCTCAGAATCTGCACAATACATTAGTCCTGTGAGTGGGTGATATTCTCCCCAACCGTCAGGATACTTTTTTACATTTCCTCTTATACTTTGCACAGTATCAAAGGTTTCTTGGTCTATGATTGGTTCATACGTGTTTTCAAAAATAAGCCAGTTATCTTCCGATACATTTTTACTTTTCTTGTCCTTGAATTGCTTTCTTGTCTTGAAATTGACTGTATATATAAATGTTACTATAATAATGCACATATTCAGGAATTTAAAAATGCACAAAATTGATTTAATGTTATCCCTCCTAAATCTATAGGCAAAGAATTTTGTTCAAAATGAACCCCCTTAAACAAAAAAGACCTACTATAGATTAAATCTGTAGTAACTCCTTCTATCAGTCGAAAATAATCATTTTTATTGTATAATGAAAATTGTAGAAAAGTGAAGACGGTGGCTACTCTTTTTCAGAAAGTAGGTGATGCCTATGGGCATATTCTTAAAATCTGATAGAAAGGAGGGGCCTTGAGTTGACAGCCTTTGAAGTTGTACAAATTTTATTTTTGTTCGTTACATTTGTGATCGCACTGATAGGTTTGTGCTATAAAATCTTTAAAGACCAAAACAAAAAATAACCCGTCCCCACTTTTGGCGAGTAGGACGAGTTATTAAAAAACTTTAACTTAAGCCACCGTCTTTTTAACGGTTCTACATTGGAGTCTAGTTGGTGCTGGACTCCTTTTGTGCTTTCATTGTACCATAATCTCAAAAAAGTTCAAACAAAAAAGTCCTACCGTAGACAAAAAAATTACGAATATAAATTTAAGAATTGAACCGTCTACTAAAGCTCAAGCTGAAGAATTATTTTCTAGTTTTGGAATGACGGTAACTGATGCTATTAATAGATTTTTAAGAACTTCAATAATGGAAGGTGGATTTCCTTTTCAAATTAAACAACCACCTTATAATCATCAAACTGAATTAGCGATTCAAGAAGCTAGAGAGATTATGAATGGCAAATTTCATCCAAAGATATACCATTCTGTTAATGAATTATTTAACGAAGTGATTAATGAATAATATGCTAGAATTAGTGATAAGCAATCAATTAAAAATAGATCTTAAAAGAATTCAAAAACGATGTAATATAAATAAGCATATAGAAGAATTTGATAATGTTCTTTTAAAAGATGGACAAAATACTTATAGACATTTCTAATCTCCTTTTTGCTGTTCTTTCTTTTTTTCTTCAATTATTTTACGAATACTTGCGATCTTTCATCACTTTTATGAATTTCTTCATGTGTGAATAGTTCTTTTCGAACCTCTTTCCAATTACTACCAATTGCATTAGTCTTATTCATTTCTACTCTTCTTTTCTTTCAATCTAAACTACCCATAAATTAAATATTAAAACCAAATGAAGCAGTAATCTAATAATATGATGCGACAAATGTACTTCCTTAAGACTTTTCCTTCTATCCACAAAAAACATGAACGAAACCAATAACAACAAACAGGAAATTACTACTTTAATAATGATATGTGTATAAAACAGATAAATCCCTGCAAAAAATGTTAACAATACAACTAGTACAATTGAAGTAATAGATATTCCTAACTCATTTTTATAAGCAAAAAATGCTAACATACATAACATTAAACTGTATATACAAAGTACGGTGTTCATAACTACTTATCTCCTTATTTTTTCAATTAATAATTCTTTTTGTACTTAAAACTTAATATTTTTAAGAAAAAAAGTCAAGAGTTGATACTAATAATTACTTTATATAGATTCCATTTTATTAATCAGAATTAATACTTATAGACATTTCTAATCTTTTTTTTCTGAGCTTTCTTATTTTCTTCAATTTTTTTACCAATCTTTGCAACTCTTTCATCACCTTTATAAATTTCTTCTTGTGTGAATAGTTCTTTTCGAATCTCTTTCCAATTACTACCAATTGCATTAGTCTTATTCATTTCTACTCCTCTTTTCTTAATTATTTTCAAGAATAGAACCAATCCCTTCATAAATTGATATTGTATCATTGAAAGAAATATCTTTAGCATATGAATTGTTTTGAACATATTTCGTCCACAAATTTTTAAGAGAATCGCTTTGATAAAATAATTTTACTATCTCTTTATATTGCAATACTAAAGAATAAGAATTTCTGTGCTGACTGGTCAGTGATATAGCTTCCTTAAGTATACTTTTGTCAATCTTACTTTTATAAAGATTATATAACATATACAAATCATAAAAATCTCTGGCTCTTGTAGTTGTAATATTTCTACTTGAAATTGTTTCAAATTTTTCAGCAATAATAGTTTCAATTGTATATGTCAAAATTGAAATACTACCTTCCTCTAAAATTTTTTCATAAAAATATTGTACTTCTTTTGGAGTAATAATATCCCCGGTTGTTATATCAATATTTAAATTCGTATTAATTTTTCCGTATCTACAAGATATTGTAGCAGAAAAATCTTCATAGAGATCTTCTGTTCTAATACGTTCTAATTTTACTAAATGATATTCAATATCTGCATCAATATTTATTTCCAATATTTCATGAAGGATTTTTGAGATATTCTCTTCATTCATTGGAAGTCCTCTAATAGTTGTATCCATATCCAGTGTACTTCTCATTTCAACACCTATTAACGAAGAAATCAACAAACCGCCTTTTAAGATAAAATGATTCTTGTATTTAGATTTAGAAATTTTCTCTAGTATCCCTTCAAATAGACACATTTGTAGTAAAGAATTTGCATTTACACCAGTTTTCTTAGATATATTTCTTATTGCTCCTTTGATTTGTTCTGATGTCTTCATAACAACACCTCAGTATAAGATCTTAACTCATTTTCCATTCCTAGTTGAATAGCATAAGTTGATAAACGTAATATATTTTTATCTTTACTCGAAAAATAAGTTTTTATGCTTTCAGTAAACACTTGGGTATCAACTCTATTTTTGTCTTTTATAAGATCCAATACCGTTCGTTCCTTATCATAAAATAAAATTTCTCTACCAAATGGACTAAGGGAAGTGATTTTCCCAACATCATGAATTTCTTTATTAACATACTTAAATTGTATATTGCTTTTTACAGATTTTACACGGCTTACATTATCCCCTACAGCTACTGTCATAACATAACTGAATGGTATTCTTGTAGTTAATCCATGTAAATAAGCTGCAGTTTCATGAGAAAATATTCCTTTTGGAACTCGATGTGTAAAATATAAATATTCATCAATACTTTCTCCAGGAAGTCCATAAAGTCCATTAGCAATTTTTTCTAGTTCTTCTTTAATAACCATATTTTTTAATAAATCTTTATGAATTCCATACTCAATGGCTTGTTTTGTAGTGATTACTCCATTGTGTTCTATAATTTTCTCAATTAATAATTCTTTTTTACTCATAACAATACCACCTTTTCGTTCTTAAAATATAATATTTTTAAGAACAAAAGTCAAGAGTTGATACTAATAATTACTTTATAGTACAAAACAAGCCCCTAGTTCATTCTAGGAGCTTATTGTTGTTATATCACTTTTCATCCTCATTCGAATTCAAAATAATGAATTTCAGAATTTTCATTTCGGAATGTTTCACCTTTTGGAATTTCTTTTGTATCTTTTTTGAAGGCTATCCATGCCATTCCTTTTTCAGAAAGGAATACCAGGCTTCCATCATAGTCATATTCATTTTTATGATGTAAATCAATCAAACGATAAGGTGTTTTATAGCGAGCTGATTCAGTATTAGTTGCTGAAAAACTCATAAATCCAAGGTGATTTTGTTGGATAAATCCTTTGCTTGTATATTCATAGACCCAATCATATTTCTTCTCTGCTTGATTGACGTGGTAAATAGTTCCACTCTTCAAATCTGTTCCCAATGAAACATATAATTCATGAGAATCAGTAAATAATTGATTGAAATGTTCTGTCGCACTTTGATGCGTTAATGTCACTTGCTTATCCCCACTCTTCCTATCATAATGAACAACTTCTGAATGGTTATTAGTTGCATCATAGCGAATATAATAGAGTTTTCCATTGAAATAAATCGGTGAAAATGTGTTTTGAGCAATGACTTCATCTTTCATCGTTGTGGGTTCCAATAGATGAAGAGTATTTAACGATGTGTCATTTTTACTATCCTTAACAATATTGAATACCAACTGTGAATCTTCAGTAAAGAATGCTGTAATGTGATGAATGAATGGTATTTTTTCTTCCGCCTTAATCGTTGTAACTTCACCACTTGTACGATTCAACAAGTAGAAGGTTGCAGTTTCTTTTGAGACTGTAAATTCTTCAAAAAATACCCAATTTTTGTCGACTGCTCGAACCCATTGATGGGAAATTGTTGCATCACTCACTTCATGAACCATTGAATGCTCATTAGTTTTTAAATCGATTTCCAAAATTCCAACATGATCCACACTTCCGTATAATTTTCCATCCTCTGATAACACTTGCGGAATAAAGTCAGGATACTCCTCAGCATAATGAGCGACCACACTCTTGTCTCTAAACGTTTCGTTAAATGAAACCGTATTAAACTGATTACTTCCCTTTCCTAATTCAAAGTTAGTGAGTTTACTTTCCTCCACCGTTGTAACACTTTCTTGAACCGTCGTTTCTTGTGTATTTTTCTGCTGACCACAAGAAGCTAAACAAATACTTAACAATACAATACTTACTACTCTATATTTTCCTAACATAAAGACTCCCCTATCACTGTTAAATAAATAAACGTAACCCAATTCTTCAACCCTCCTTAACTTTTTTGGGTTCTAATTCCAAAAATAATCGATATGAGGCAAAGAATAAGCCCAACGACAAACATTGGAAGCTCAAAATTCTTAACTTCTTCTATAAAAGGAACGACATACATACTTAATTCAATACAAATGACACCTACTAGAATAGAAATACCAATCAATAATTTTTGTCCTTTTTGCATCATAATCTCCCTTCTTTAACTTGTTTCCGTTTTCACGTACAGTATACTACAATTAAAAATAAGAAAAAAGACTTTTCTCCGTAGTAATTGAGAATATTACCCAAAACTATTACGAAGAAAAGTCACTCATCATTTAATGACTAATTTTATACGAATACACTGTAGTAGTACCAATCGTTAGCAATAAAACGACAGTCACAAGAATCATTGCTAATTGATTCCCAGCAAATAATGAAATTAAGATAAAGATTACACCAGAAACCATACTCGCAAATCCAAAGAATCGTTGTGTTTTTCGAAAAGTTTCATCATTATTCATAATCCATGGAACACGGAACCCAAAGTGTTTATTCGTTTCTTTGATTTTAGGACTAACATTTCCAATAAATATCATAAATAATCCAATAATAAATGCCATCAAACGTCCCATTTGAGAACCCATACTAACGCCTGTCAAAATCAAGACAAATTGGAAAACGGCAATAGCGTTAAACAATAATAATGTGAGTCTAAAAATATAACGGCTAATTTCCTTATTTTGACTTCCGACTAATTCTTTATCATCAATCCATTTCATCAAACCTGAAAATAATAGAATGAGGATTGGTAATATTAGAATCGTCCAACGTGAACCTGTTGCTACAACATTTCCTTCTAAGTCAAAACGAGTGGCAATTATCTCAGGTGCATACCAAACAACGCATAAAGCAAGTAATATAGGTAAAAAAGTCAAAATGACATCTAATAAATAAATTTTTCTTTGTTCTACTAACATATTATTTTCCTCCAATAATTGAATTCATCCAAACAATTGCCTCTTCTAAAACGGTTAAATTTAATTCATAATAAATGAAGTTCTTTTCCTTAGTTTCATAAATTAAATCCGCCTGTTTTAACTTTTTTAAATGATACGACAATGCTTGTGGTGTGATCTGTAAGCTCTGTGCTAAGTCTCCAGTATTCGTTCGTCCCTGTCGTAAAATTTCTAATATCTTACGACGGTTTTCATCCGATAATGCAGACAAAATATCATTTACAGACATATAATCATCTCTTTCTATTTAAAATTTTCTTTAAATAGATAATACTCCTTCTGAAATCAAAATGCAAGAGTTATTTAAAAATATTTTTAAATAGGTGTTCTAATTTTAAGCAATAAAAAAACACCGGTGTTTTAAGTCCAGTGTTTTAGATAGGTTCCGAAAAACTTTATCTCAAATATTATTTAAATTTATCATTCATGAATTCTAAGATCACGATTGGATAACGGATGATTCTCATTCAACAATAAATTTTTAAGAAATAACTCTAGATACTCTGTTGTTTCATGAATTCCTTTTGGTAAATTTGTATAATTTGCACGAACAAGTGCATTTCTAAAATACCAAGAATGATCTGCAAAACTCTCATTTGTCACAGTAAATCCAAGAGTTCTTAAATATTTAATAAAAAATACAGCAGTCGTTCTTGTATTTCCTTCTCCAAAAATATGGATTTGCCATAATCTAGAAATAAACACTGCTAAATGATGAATGATTTCCTCCATTGTCAACCCTTTATAACTAAACTCTCTTTCTCTAGAAAAATCATACTCAAGGGTTGCCTCTAATTCAGATGCACTTCCATACAAAATGGTGTCTCCATCTAGTACCCATTCTTTTTTAGTAATATTATACTCTCTTATCTTACCTGCATGCGGATAAATTCCTTGAAATAATTTTCGATGAATAGAAATATACTCCTGTGGGGTGAAGGAAAATGCAGTTTCAGAAAGAAGTTGTGCAATTCGAGAAGCTACTTTATCTGCTTCTTCAGTACGTTCACTTTCAGGAGAGTGTACTTCTTTTTCTTCATAATAAGAGTCAATTCGGTCTAATGCTTCTTCAATCGTAATGTACCCTTCAATATTCTGGGTAGCAGTTTCGATTAAATACTGTGATGGTTTTAATCCATCAACATCTTGTAAACCAATAGCTGTACGCCATGCATAAACCTTTTTCTTTTTATCTGGCTCTGATTCTTTTATGTATTCTTTAAATGGATCTATTTCCATCCCATCAAACTCCTTCCCTATAACATTTACAGTATAAGTATAACATTTTTAAAATCATTTATCATCTGTAGGATTGTTAATGAATGAAAACACTAGCATGAGTAATAGAAGTCATTTATACGCCAATTCATAAAAGAATGGGAACACAAAAAACTTTCCATTGTAGCACGAGTAAAAAAAGTCATTTATACGCCAATCCATAAAAGAATGACACAACACAAATGACTTTTTACCGTAGTATTAGTTATATAAGCCTTTCAGGCTTATATTACAGGAAAACTTGAGACCTTAGGCTCAAGTTTTAGCAATGAGATTCGCTTTAGCGAAGCTGCTTGCGTCCTTTACTACAGTAAAAAGTCATTTAAAAGATTATTTCTCTTCTTCGTTAAGGTTAAGCACCGACATGAATGCTTCTTGTGGTACTTCAACAGATCCCACTTGTTTCATACGTTTCTTACCTTCTTTTTGTTTCTCTAATAACTTACGTTTACGAGAAACGTCCCCACCATAACATTTCGCCAATACGTTTTTACGTAATGCTTTAATGTTTGTACGAGATAAAATTTTGTTTCCAATTGCTGCTTGAATTGGCACTTCGAATTGTTGACGAGGAATTAATGTTCTTAATTTTTCTGTAATGGCTTTACCACGATTATAAGCAAAATCTTTATGAACGATAATACTTAAGGCATCGACAACTTCACCATTTAACATAATATCCATCTTCACTAGTTTGCTTTCACGATATCCGATTAAATCATAATCTAATGATGCATATCCTTTTGTACTTGATTTCAATGAATCAAAGAAATCAAAAATAATTTCAGATAGAGGCATTTCATAAATCACATTAACACGATATTCATCTAAGTAATCCATCGTTACAAAAGTACCACGTTTACGTTGGCAAATATCCATGACACTTCCAACATATTCATTCGGTACCATAATAGATGCTTTTACATAAGGTTCTTGAATCGATTGAACACTAGATTGATCTGGCATTTCTGCTGGGTTAGACACCACTACTTCCGTTCCATCTGTTTTTTGAACATGGTAAATTACCGATGGAGCAGTTGTAATTAAGTCTAAATCAAATTCACGTTCTAAACGTTCTTGAATAACGTCCATATGTAGTAATCCTAAGAAACCACAACGGAAACCAAATCCTAACGCTTGAGATGTTTCTGCTTCAAATTGTAACGCAGCATCATTTAATTGTAATTTTTCTAATGCATCACGTAAATCATTATATTTAGACGAATCAATTGGATACAAACCACAGTATACCATTGGATTCATTTTACGATAACCGGATAACGGTTCGCTTGCTGGATTATTCGCTAATGTAACAGTATCCCCTACACGAGTATCTTGGATTGTTTTGATAGAAGCGGTAATATATCCTACATCCCCAACCATTAAGTAATCACGACTAATTGGTTTTGGAGAGAAAATACCAACATCAACAACATCAAATGTTTTGCCATTACTCATTAATTGAATCTTGTCACCAGGTCTTACAATTCCGTTTTGAATACGAACATTTAAGACTACTCCACGGTAAGCATCATAAACTGAGTCGAAAATCAATGCTTGTAGTGGCGCTTCTAAGTCTCCAGTAGGTGCTGGAATCTTATGAACAATTTGTTCTAAAATTTCTGGAATCCCAATTCCCACTTTAGCACTTGCAAGAACGGCTTCACTTGCATCAATACCAATCACATCTTCAATTTCAGTACGCACACGTTCAGGATCTGCAGCAGGTAAGTCAATTTTATTAATAACTGGAACAATTTCTAAGTCATTATCGATTGCTAAATATACATTCGCTAAGGTTTGAGCTTCAATCCCTTGAGCAGCATCTACTACAAGAATTGCTCCTTCACAGGCTGCCAAGCTACGGCTCACTTCATACGTAAAGTCCACGTGCCCTGGAGTATCAATTAAGTGGAAAATATACTCTGTTCCATCATTGGCATCATACGTTAATTCTACTGCATTTAGTTTAATTGTAATTCCACGTTCACGTTCTAAGTCCATAGAGTCTAATAATTGGTCTTGCATTTCACGGTCAGCTACAGTATCTGTTGCTTGTAAAATACGGTCTGCTAAAGTTGACTTTCCATGGTCAATATGCGCAATAATCGAGAAGTTTCTGATGCGCTCTTGTCGTTTTCTCATTTCTAATATGCGCAATAATCGAGAAGTTTCTGATGCGCTCTTGTCGTTTTCTCATTTCTTCTAAATTCATTCATAATCTCCTTCATGTCTAAATTAATAACGGTAAAAAGACTTGTGCAATTCCTAGGAAAAAGAAGAATCCTAGAACGTCTGTTGCCGTTGTTACAAAAATGGTTGATGAAATGGCTGGGTCTAATTTCATAGCTTTTAATACTAAAGGTACAAAGAACCCAAAAATCGCTCCCACCATTAAATTCATTGCCATCGCTAAAACTACAATAATCGATAAATAAAAGTTTTGATAAGGAATATATAGCGCAAGCGCCGCTACAACTCCAGTAATAAGTCCATTCATACAGCCTAAAACAATTTCATTCCAAACATACTTTTTATCTTTTTCTAATGATAATTGTCCTAATGCAATTTCTTGAATTGCTAGAGCTAGAGTTTGAGAAGCTGAATTTCCTCCCATTCCCGTAATAATCGGCATGGCAACCGCAAGAACAACGACTTGTTCAATCGTTGATTGGAACATCCCAACAACTGCTGAAGCCATAAAGGCTGTAATTAAATTAATTAATAACCAAGGAGTCCGTTTCTTAATGGATTCCATAAATGGACCACCAATTCTCTCTGTTCCTTCAACCCCACTAATTAAAAGCATATCTTCATGATGCTCTTCTTGAAGAACGTGGACGATATCATCAATGGTAATAATCCCAATTAAAACGCCCTTCGTACTAACTACTGGTACAACTGATAAGTCATATTTTGAAGAAAGACGAGCTACTTCCTCTTGGTCTTCTTCAGGAACTACAGAAATAATATTTGTATGCATTAAATCGTGTAAACTGACATCTAATTCATTTGTAAATAAGTCACGAATATCAATCCAACCAATTAATTGATTTTGGAATGTTGTGACAAAAATCGTATGAATGACTTCTGTATTTGGAGAAATTTCTCTTAACTTCGTCAATGTTTCTTCAACGGTTAAATGTTCCTTCACGGAAATAAATTCTGTCGTCATAATCCCTCCGGCAGAATCTTGAGGATATTTTAACATCGTTTGAATTTCATCTTGAGAAGAACCCTTCATCATATTCAAATATTTTTTACGAATTCCAATTGGCAGATTTCCTAAAATATCCACGACATCATCGTTAGACATTTGTTGGAATAATAATCCTACACGGCGGAATGGTAGTTTTTCTAACATTCGAATTTGAAGTTCGGGATCACTCACTTCCAAAATGGAAGCTAATCGTGTATTGGAAATGGTATACATGAAGTTTTTAAGCACTTCATCGGTTACTTCTTCCAATCCTAGAGCAATATCGATAGGATAATTCTGGTTGAATAATTCCCTAATTCTTTTGACATCTTTCGATTCAACCATTTGTTCAATGACTTTGGACATATCCATCGTTTTATCACTCCAT
>QWCF01000773.1_pt1 | contig 11554 bp, 9 predicted proteins | sample 1972521 | NCBI WGS metagenome assembly QWCF01 (sample SAMN09866715, study PRJNA288562) | Human oral metagenome isolate term4_saliva, whole genome shotgun sequencing...
GGAGTTAAAGAACACCCCTACATATTGCATAAATTGTGCCACTACTGCATTGGTTGCCACAAACGCACCAGTTAGGAAGAATTGCGCCACTACGGAAATGGCTCCGATAATCCCTAAATACAGTGCTTGTGTTGCATTAGGCCACACAAAATCTGGTATCATCACGATACCGCCTACTAGCATGGTGGTGACTAAGAAATAAAACATGATTTCATAGGAACTGTGACCACCCTTTAAGCTAATGGTGCGAATCGTTGTATAGGCCGCCGCCGATAGGGCTGCTCCTGCAATGGCAATAAAAGAATACCAATGCAATCCCGATAAATTCCAAGGTTGAATCATATACACAACGGCTAAGAAAATCAATCCTAACCATTTAGCAGATCCATCAGGCAATTTTTCTTTCAACACAAAGTTGCTAAAAATCAGGACGAATATACCTGATAATTGAAATAGTATGGATGCATCTGCCATCGTCATATAGACTAATGCAATGAAATTACTTAAATTTCCTAATCCACCGAAGATACCACGCAAGGTTAATAGTCCTCGATGTTCCGTGGAAAAGGAAATTCCTTTTTGTCGCATCACTATGAGTACGGCAATTGTTCCTATGAGCCCTCTGAAAAATGTCACCTCTGCCGCCGGCATACCATCGCCTAGAAGTTTCACAAATAAATTCATAATACTGAAGGCGAAGGATGACATGAGGGAAAAGAAAAATGCTTGTACCATAGGTCACCTATTGTTTGAAAGTATCCACAAAGGATAGAATTTCTTCTTTCATAGATTCTTTTGGAATTACCTTAGTAAAACGCAATGGCTTATGTTGCAACTCTGCCAATTGTTTCGGACAACCTACGCCTGTGACTGCAGAAATATTGCCTAAGCTTTCATAAGGAGTTGATCCTACTTTGATATCCAAGGCTTCACAAATCGGTGTTGGGAATTTAAAAGGATGCGCCGTGGAAGCAATCACCGTATGACGGTGACCATCTTCAGGATGAGCCTCTAGCTCTTTCATATAAGCTCCCATCGCCACCGCTGTGTGCGGATCCATCACATAGCCATAGGAGTTGTACACTTGCTCGATGACAGCTTTTGTCATGTCATCGTCTACATAGGCGCCAGCAAATTCTTTTTGCACCGCTTGTAGTTCTTCTGGAGTGACAGAGAATTTGCCCTCTGCTTTCAGTGCTTTCATACGCTCAGCTGTCAATTCTACATTTTCACCGCTCACATAATAAATAAACCGTTCAAAGTTAGAACTTTCCAAAATATCCATAGACGGAGAAATGGTTGTATAGAACGGACGATTCATATCATAGGTACCAGTGCTGAAGAAATCTGCGAGCACATTGTTTTGGTTCGAGGCACAAATTAATTTACCAACCGGAATACCCATGCGTTTTGCATAGTAAGCGGCCAAAATATTGCCGAAGTTGCCTGTTGGCACCACCACATTAAACGCTTCATCTTCGTGGATAGCCCCCATATTTACCAATTCAGCATAGGCTGCCACATAGTACACCACTTGTGGCGCTAGACGGCCGATATTAATAGAGTTAGCAGAAGAGAACTTCACGCCTTTGTCTGCCACTTCCTTCGCCACATCAGTATCCACAAAGAGACGCTTCAAAAATTGTTGCGCATCATCAAAGTTACCTTCGATGGCTGTTACATTGACATTTGCACCTTCTTGCTTTTGCATTTGCTCTTGTTGCATAGGGCTAACGCCATCCGTTGGGAAAAATACTTGAATATGCGTTCCCGGCACATCTTTGAATCCTTCTAAGGCTGCTTTTCCTGTATCACCAGAGGTAGCTGTCAATATCAACACTTCTTTTGTTTCTTTTTCCGCTTCCTTTGCTGCCACCAATAAGTACGGGAACAAAGATAAGGCCATATCTTTAAAAGCTTGGGTGCGACCGTGGAACAACTCCAACACGGATACTCGCTCTAACAAGGAATGCATTGGCGCCATATCTGGTGTATCGAAGTTCACCGTATTATAGGCACTACGAATCATCGTTTCTAATTCTGCTTCTGTGAAAGTCGTAAATAACTTACTCAACACAACCAGTGCAATTTCTTCATAGCTTTTATCTGCCACATCGCGGTAGGACAAACATTGTTCCGGAAACTCCGCCGGCACATATAACCCTCCATCACTTGCCAATCCATGGAGCAATGCAAAGGTTTCACTCACTGTTTCATGACTGCGCGTACTTGTATACTTCATTCTTTCATCCTTTATGTTTCACAATATATTGTATTATCTTCATTCATTATAAATTAATGCTATCTATTTAGCAAGAAAAGGCGCACTTCAATCTCAATCATGACAATTAGTAATAAAAGTCACAATTATACCACTCTAATTATAAAATAGTCATACTTATTCATCTTGTTCTTGACATTGAAAAACTAAAAGAGTACAATACACACATACAATCAAACATTCGGGAATAGGTGCGAAAGCATAATAGAGAAGCCAGTTAAAGTCTGGCACGGTCCCGCCACTGTAAAGCAGAGCAAATCCAATTATGTCACTGGGAAACTGGGAAGGCTGGAGGCGCGTTGAAGCTGAGTCAGGAGAACTGCCTATTCATCATTCACCACTTGACCTACGAGAGATAGGGAGGAGAATCAAAGGCCTTTTTCTGATACTCCAAAATACAAGAAAAAGGATTTTTTATTACTACAATATGCGTTGTATGGGATACGTCACATATTGATGATTGCCTTATCATGGCCAAGTGAATTTACCATTATGGTATTAGCACTCAAAGTGTTGATATAGTTGTCATGATTTTGTATGGGCGTACATCATCATCCTAAAAAGAACCTGCCGGTGGGCAGGTTCTTTTTTTGCTTCAATACTAAATAGGGAGACCACTCACATACGAGTAGCCTCCCATATTTTTATCATAATTCTATTTTCTCTCTATCGTCATTGCCCTTGACATGGTACAATACAATTGCATAGGGGATTCCGGCCTCTTGTATCATACCCTCAAAGGCAATATGCGTGTCCAGCGCTAGCTTTAGAGGGTTTTTTCTTTGTCCATATACATTGCTTTGAAGTCATTATAGTCTTCCACCATATATTCTGGCATTATGGATAAGGCTTTTTCTTGGATCCATTCTGGGATTCCATAATAGGCTCCTGCCACAGCACCAACAATGGCACCCAATGTATCACAGTCACCACCGATGTACATCACGTTGCGGATAGCCGATTCATAATCTTCACTTTCAAAGAAACATTGCATCCCTTCTGGCACTGTTTTTTGACAACTTGGCTCAAACTTATATGTCTTGTGCAGTTCTTCCACGCTGTACTCCCCAGGATAATAGGATCGTACCATTTCTTGAATTTCTTCTTTCGTTGCTCCATGAAGTGCTTTGAAGACGGCTAAAGCCGTCACTTCTCCACCTTTTAATCCTTCCGGATCATCGTGGGTGGTACCTGTTATAATTTGGCTCAACAGTTTGACTTCCATTTCACTATTCCCTACGTAAGCCACAGGACTAATACGCATCGCTGCTCCATTACCCCAACTACCATAGGGATCAGTCGCATCAGATAACCCCCATTGGAAAAATTTTGCACCAAATCCACCCATCGGTAATGGATTGGAAAGAAAATATTCTTTCATACGATAGATAGTAGCTCGTTGTAAATGTGTCCCCCTTCCTTTTACATCGATTAAAGCTCGTGCAATAGCACATGTTAAAATCGAATCATCTGTAGGCTCACAAGCCTCTGACAAAAACTCGAAGTCTCTGCTTTTGATATTATTGAACTCATAGATTGAGCCCGCTATATCTCCAATGATTGCTCCTAACATAGAACTCCTTTCCGGTGTTTCCACCAAACTCATTGCGATAATTACATAGATGTATGCAAAAATTATATACATCTGTGATTTTCCCACAATATACCTCGTTATATCTATTGATATAACCGAATTGTTAACATTATACACCATGTCTTTTTAAGAGACAATACCCCCTCAACAGCTATAGACATATAGTTTAGCAAGTGATAAAATTAAATGTTATTAACATTATTAATATCATAAGTAAGTTTGTTTTTGGGAGGCACTATGTCTTTATTTTCGATGATAAAACACTTTTGTTTAGTGGCTGCCCCCGTCACAGCAACACAAGTTTCATTAATTCTCGGCAGCTTCGTAGCTGTCACCTTAACGGGGCAGTATAGTACAGTGGATCTGGCCGGCATGGCTATGGGCTATAATTTATGGGTAGCAGCCTTTTTTGGTCTCACTGGAATTCTTTTAGGAGTCACTCCTATCGTATCTCACGCTTTAGGCGCTAAAAAAACAGAATCTATCGCTTCTATTATGTGGCAAAATGTCTATTTAGGGCTTATTTTTGCCACAGGTCTTATTGTAGCCACCCTGATGGGTCTTTCCCCCTTGCTAGATATACTCGGTATCGAACCCGCTGCCAAAACGGTATGCCTACAATATATGTACGCTATGTGCGTCGCCTTTCCTGCGATGATGATCATGTCCGCCTTTCGGTACATCGTCGACGCTCATGGCAATACACAATATTCTTTATATATCATTAGTAGTAGTGTATTAATTCAGTCCATCGGTAATGCTATCTTCATTCCAGGTCTTGGCCCTATTCCCGCCCTTGGCGGATTTGGTGCTGGCATCGCAACAGTCATCGCCTATTGGTATATGATGTTCTGCTACCTTGGAATGATTACGTATCACAAAAAGTTTAAACACTATCAGTTTTGGTCCTCTTTCACAGGGCCTAGTTGGGTACTCATTCGCGACCAATTATCTTTGGGTATCCCTATTGGATTGTCTATCTTTGCGGAAATCAGTATTTTCAGTGCCGCCGGCATTTCTATGTCCAACTTCGGCACTGACATCATTGCGGCCCACCAAGCTGCAGCTAGTTTTCTAGGAGTTACCTTCTCTTTTCCACTTAGTTTAAGCATGGCTTCTACCATTGTTATCGCCTATGAATTAGGCGCCAAACGATACGAACAAGCCGTCACCTATACATGGATCACCCGTGGTGTAGCAATCTTTATCGCACTTTGCATTGGCACCTATTCCTTTACCCACATCGATTACTTAGCAGAACTTTTCACCAATGAGGAGCACATGATTCCTTTAATTGAAAGTTTCATCTCCTATGCGGTGTTCTTCACCATCATCGATGCTCTAGGCACTCCATTACAAGGAGTGCTCCGTGCGTACCGGGATGTGACAAGTGTATCGATCATTGCTATCGGTACCTATTGGGGTGTTACCGTGCCTGTAGCTTACCTTTGTTACGCATTTACAGACTTCGGTCCTTATTCCGTTTGGATTGGATTATTAACTAGTACCTCCACTGCTGCACTATGCTATATGTATCGACTACGGAGAGTACAAAGAAAACTATTAGAAATATAACTATACTTCTTACGGAGCTGTTCTTAGAGCGGCTCCATTTTTTGCTTTGACATATCTTTTTAAATACTATAGAATATAGAAATGCAATTTAAACTATATATAAATGTATCATTATTGATGTATAACAGAAGGAGCTCCTATGGCTACTATCAATCCAAATTACGAAAACCTACAAGGTTCCTATTTATTCGCAAATATTGCACGCAAAGTAGAAGCTTTCAAAGAAAGCCATCTGGAGGCAGACATCATTCGCCTTGGCATTGGCGATGTGACACGCCCTCTTGTGCCAGCTGTCATTGAAGCTATGCACGCCGCAGTAGAAGAAATGGGTTCTGCCGATACATTCCGAGGTTATGGTCCTGAGCAAGGCTACGATTTCTTGCGCAATGCCATCGTTGAAGGCGATTATGCTCCCCTAGGCATTACTATTCAAGCTGATGAAATCTTCGTATCTGACGGTGCTAAATCTGATGTGGGCAATATTCAGGAAATTTTCTCTGAAAATAACATCATCGCTATTACTGACCCTGTATACCCTGTATATTTAGATTCTAATGTGATGAGTGGTCGCACTGGTAAAGCTATCGACGGCATCTACGAAAAAGTGGTATATTTACCAACCAATGCAGAGAATCATTTCTCTCCGGCATTCCCAAAAGAACGAGTAGATATCGTCTATCTTTGCTGCCCTAACAACCCAACTGGCACTGTATTAAGCCGTGCTCGTTTGGCGGAATGGGTACAGTGGTGTAAAGATAACGAAGCGATCTTAATGTTCGACTCCGCTTATGAAGCTTTCATCACATCTACAGATACAGTTCGTTCTATTTATGAAATCGAAGGCGCTCGTGAAGTGGCCATCGAATTCCGTTCTTTCTCTAAAACAGCAGGTTTCACTGGTACTCGTTGTGCCTACACTGTAGTTCCTCACGAAGTAACTGCAAAGAACACAGAAGGCAAACGTGTTCCTCTGAACCCAATGTGGAATCGTCGCCAGACCACAAAATTCAATGGTGTTCCTTACATCATTCAACGTGGTGCTGCTGCTGTTTACACACCAGAAGGTCGTGCACAAATTAAAGAACACATCGCTTACTACATGGAAAATGCTCGCATTATCCGTGAAGGCTTAGAAGCCATTGGTCTAACTGTATTTGGTGGTGTTGATGCTCCATACATTTGGATTCAAGCACCAAAAGGCATGACTAGCTGGGACTTATTCGATACCCTATTAGAAAAGGTACACATTGTAAGCACTCCTGGTTCTGGCTTTGGTCCAGAAGGCGAAGGCTATTTACGTCTCACTGCATTCGGAAGCCGAGAAAACACCATTCGTGCAGTCGATCGCATTAAAACATTACAATTTTAATATCCCCCCTTTTCTCTATGAGAATTTTTCGCTATAATGGTACATGCGAAAAATAGCGGACATAATCCTCCCTATTTTATTTCATCATATACTGTAATCTTACATTACAGTTCGTATAGCATTAATATTAATGAAAGTATCAACTTTCACGAAAGGAAGTAACAATGAGCAACATTCGTATTGGTATCGTTGGATACGGCAATCTTGGTCGCGGTGTAGAAGCGGCTGTAGCATTACAACCAGATATGGAATTAGTAGGCGTATTCTCTCGCCGTTCTGGTTTACAAACTGTTAGTGGCGTTCCTAGCTACACAATGGAAGAAGTGGAATCTTTCAAAGGCAAAATCGATGTAATGGTATTATGCGGCGGTAGTGCTACAGACCTAATCGACCAAACGCCTGCTTTAGCAGCGCATTTCAATGTCATCGACAGCTTTGACACACATGCTCGCATCCCTGAACATTTCGAAAATGTGCGCAAAGTAGCCCAAGAAGCTGGCACAGCAGCATTAATCTCTTGCGGTTGGGACCCTGGCATGTTTTCCTTGCAACGTGTGTACGCTGAAAGTATCTTACCACAAGGCGATTCCTACACATTCTGGGGCCGTGGTGTATCTCAAGGTCATTCCGACGCGATCCGTCGTATCGAAGGCGTAGCAGATGCTCGCCAATACACAGTGCCTAAACAAGAAATCATCTCTGCTATCCGCAATGGTGAAACACCAGAAGTGACAGCTACTTCTTCTCACCTTCGTGAATGCTATGTAGTATTGGAAGAAGGCGCTGACGCAGCTCGCATTGAAAATGAAATTAAAACAATGCCTAACTACTTCGTTGGCTATGAGACAACTGTAACATTCATCTCCCAAGAAGAATTAGATGCTAATCACAAAGGCATCCCACATGGCGGTCTTGTGATCCGCAGCGGCGAAACTACAACAGGTACAAAACACATCTACGAATTCGGTTTACAACTAGACTCTAACCCTGAGTTCACTGGCGCTGTATTAGTAGCCTTCGCTCGTGGTGTGCATCGCTTAGCAGCACATGGTGGTCGCGGTGCTTTCACAGTATTCGATATCGCACCAGCTTGGTTATCTCCAAAATCCGCTGAAGAATTACGTGCCCATTATCTATAAGATATACGTTTGATAATAGTATCTTCGTTCATGAGATACACGAGGCTGTAACAAAATAGCACCCAATAAAATAGAGGAACGTTGATCAAGAAGTATCAACATTCCTCTATTTTTATATTTTATATAAATCTATTGGCAGTCTATATGCAATTATGGTATACTATGACTGTAAAAAGAGAGCCCTCAACGTGCACTAGGCGTTAGGCTCATCTCGAATGATGGAACACGAAATGCCTAACGTGTTAAGGTCCACTAAACCTTATATCGTTAGGCATTTATATTACTTTAATAATTTATCGCAACCAACAAAGGAGTTACCCACACATGAGCACAAATTTAGAAGTAGGCATTGTAGGCCTTCCAAATGTCGGAAAAAGTACATTGTTTAATGCTATTACAAAGGCTGGCGCAGAAGCGGCAAACTACCCATTCTGTACCATCGAACCAAATGTAGGCGTGGTAGACGTACCTGACGCTCGTTTAGCGGTGTTGGCTGAGATGTTCGGTTCTAAACGCATCTTACCTGCTGCCATGCGTTTTGTAGACATCGCAGGCCTTGTGGCTGGTGCATCCAAAGGGGAAGGTTTAGGCAACAAATTCTTAAGCCACATTCGCCAAGTCGATGCCATTGCACAAGTGATTCGTTGTTTCGATGACCCTAACATCACACATGTGGCTGGTTCTGTAGATCCTGTTCGCGATATTGAAATCATCAACACTGAACTTTGCTTAGCTGATCTTGAAAGCGTAGATAAGCGCTTACAACGTATTGCTAAATTAGCAAAATCTGGTGACAAAGATGCTCGCATTGAAGCGCCTATTTTAGAAAAAGTATCTGCTGCTTTAGGCGATGCCATCCCTGTTCGTGCCCAAGGCTTAACAGACGATGAGCTAGAAATCTTAAAAGACCTAACACTATTAACAGCTAAAAAATCTTTATACGTAGCCAATGTGGGGGAAGATGAAGTGTCCGACTACTCTGGCAACGAATTTGTCAAACAAGTAGAAGACTATGCTGCTAAAGAAGGTTCTGGCGTAGTTGTCGTATCTGCTCGCATTGAGTCGGAAATTGCTGAATTATCCGACGAAGAAGCAACAGCTTTCCTAGCTGACCTCGGTTTAGAAGAAAGTGGCTTAACAAAATTAATCAAAGCTAGTTACTCCTTATTGGGCTTAATTAACTACTTCACAGCTGGCGAAATGGAAGCTCGTGCGTGGACTATCGTGGAAGGCACAAAAGCCCCTCAAGCAGCTGGTAAAATCCACTCTGACATCGAAAAAGGCTTCATCCGTGCAGAGATCGTATCCTTTGACGATTTAGAAGCTTGCGGCAGCCAAAATGCGGCTAAAGAAAAAGGTCTTGTTCGCCTAGAAGGTAAAGACTATATCATGAAAGACGGCGATGTAACACATTTCCGCTTCAACGTATAATAACCTACTAACAATACAGGCATATACAGTGTACTTTTACTTAAAATATCACTGTATATGCCTCTTTTAGTTTCTTTCACTTCAAAAGCTCATTTATAATATATACCTAAACAATGATACCAACCTATAAACACGTTTAAATACAAACTACACATAAAAAAACTAGGCACACATTTTTCCATATGCCTAGCTTTCATATTGTTTATACTATTTTAATACATCCTTAACTAATTACTATAACCTACATTAGCAAGGTTTACGCACATATTCTATCGGTTCTTTCCCCTTTTCATAATAATACATATGAGAAGGGGTTATTTTTTCTACTTCAAAGATACGCAGTACTTCTTCTATGTATTCTTCGTTTATACCAATAGATAACCCACAAGCACTGGATAGTTCTGGTGGTACTGGCATCAGCTGATGAGGTACTTTGTATTGCCCTAGCATTTTATCTGCTTTATCTGCAAAATAGTAAGAACTAAATAGAATAAGAATTTTTTGTAATCCCTTATCTTTACATACGTCTAGGTTCTTACTATGTACCTCAAAAACGTTCATGTCCGTCTCCCCTCATGCAATCTTTCCAGTGATACCTATCTATATCACTAAGCATCTAATTACAATGTAACAAATGGTTCTTGCATCATGCTTTCAGTAATAGCATAGAGATTGGTAATAGTGCCCACTTGTACTTTGTCTTTTACCCCATAAAAGTCTAAGCAAATACCACAACCGCTTACAGTCACACCTGCAGCTTCCAAAACTTTGAAGTTTTCAATATGTTCAGACCCTTCTACGAGCATTTTTACAGCGCTATTAATGCAATAGATGGCTTTGGGTTTCACATCTGTTTCTGTCAATACATAGATGAATGTTTTCATCAAATTACGACCTAACTCTTCACTACCTTCACCTAAATAGTCTTTTGTCAGCAATAAGACTTTACCACCCATAGAAGGGGTTGGCACAGATGGTACCGCGGTTCCCATCAATTCAGGGGGAACTGTATCTTGACTAATCGGCGCACCCATTGCTGCTTTTTCTGCTTTTGTTTTTTCATAAGCTGCAATACTGCGTTCCAAGCTACCTGTACCATTTGTCATATAAAATGGGGCCTCTCCACCAGCAATCGTTGTATTCGTTACGACCTTTCCTAAAGGTGCGGCAAATTCATTTTCAAAAATATCTTCTAAATCTAGGTCTTCTAGATCATTCGATGTTTGAATATTCACAGCACTAACCGCAGCCACTTCCTCTTTCACTGCTGTAGGCGGAATCAATACCACAATGTAATTTCCTTCTTGCTCTAACACATGGTTTTCATAGCCTCGGTATTCCCCTAATTTCACCACATTGTCACGACTCACGTCATTATCAACGATGACTTTCACATACGTATTCGCATCGGCATCCATCGCCTTTTTCGCTTCAATCACTGGTGCTGGGCATACTTGACCTCGCATATCTATAGTTACTTCTTTATTTGACATATACTTGTTTTTTTCTTGTAACTTTGAAAGTAGCTGTTTCCCTTCACTTTCAGAACACGCAAATAATAAACCACCCGATGTTTGCGGGTCGAAGCAAATATCACTCCATACAGGATCTAAGTAGTCCTCGAATTCTGCTTGATCACCCAAAGCCTTGCGATTTCCATACGTCGCTGCAGGGACGAGGCCCATACGAGCAGCCTCTAATACATCGGTAAATAGAGGAATTTGCTCCGCATAGAGTTCAATAGAAGTGCCACTGGCTTTTGCCATTTCAGACACATGACCAATTAAACTAAATCCTGTAATATCCGTACAGCTATGAACGGCAAACTGTGCAGCCACATCTCGAGCCCCTTTATTAATAGTTCCCATGCTTTGCATAGCTTCCTGCACACCTTCAGGGAATATGCCACCTTTTGCAGCCGTGTTCATAATTCCGGTCCCAATCGGTTTAGATAGAATCAGCACATCACCAACTTGAGCATCCCCATTGGTCCAAATATGACGAGGATCGATGAGACCTGTCACAGCCATTCCAAAAACAGGCACTTCATTTTCAATACTATGACCACCAAGAAGAGCTACTCCCGTCTCCAGTAAGACCTCATTGGCACCTTCTAATACCTCACAAAGGACACCTTCTTTCACTAAAGGCACTGGAAAGCCTAC
>QWCF01001752.1_pt1 | contig 11540 bp, 6 predicted proteins | sample 1972521 | NCBI WGS metagenome assembly QWCF01 (sample SAMN09866715, study PRJNA288562) | Human oral metagenome isolate term4_saliva, whole genome shotgun sequencing...
TGTTAGTTTAAATGACAGTGAGGAAATGAGACGCAATGCGCAATTCTTGAAAGAATATATTGCAGATGCATGTAAATTGAATCTTGCTGTAGATTCAAAGAAGGGCACATCGTCTATCATTCTTGCAATCGATCCAAAAATAAAGAATAGCGAAGGCTATTCAATAGTAGTGAACTCAAAAGGCGTAGTTATTAAAGGTGCAACCGCACAAGGCGTATTTTATGGCGTACAAACATTGCGCAAGTCGTTGCCAATCACTACAGTTGCAGGCTCAATAGAACTTGCTCCAGTTGTAATCGACGATGCTCCACGCTTTGGTTATCGTGGTATGATGCTCGATTGTGCACGTCACTTCTTCCCATTAGAATTCGTTAAGCGTTACATCGACTTGTTGGCTATGCACAACATGAACGTGTTTCACTGGCATTTAACAGAGGATCAAGGCTGGCGTTTGGAAATAAAGAAATACCCAGAGTTAACTCAAAAGGGTTCAATTCGTCAAGGAACACAAGTTGGACACAATGATAGAGTGTTCGATGGAGTGCCTTATGGCGGTTATTATACACAAGAACAAGCACGTGAAATAGTAGAATATGCACGTCAAAGATACATCACAGTGATTCCAGAATTTGATATTCCTGGTCACACAAAGGCTGCTCTTGCTTGCTATCCAGAATTGGGTTGTACAGGAGGTCCATATCAAGTGGCACGCTCTTGGGGTGTGTTCCAAGATGTATTGTGTTTAGGTAAAGAAAAAACTTTCACCTTCGTACAAGACGTTCTCGATGAAATTATGGACATCTTCCCATCAAAAGTGATTCATATTGGTGGTGATGAGGCTCCAACAGTGGCGTGGGAACAATGTCCTTTGTGCCAAAAGAAGATGAAAGAAGAAGGCGTTGACGCTAAACATTTCCAAGGTTATTTCACCAACCGCATTGAGAAATACCTCAATTCAAAAGGACATAGCATCATGGGTTGGGACGAAATTCTTGAAGGAAAGATTTCAACTACTGCAACAGTGATGAGCTGGCGTGGTGCAGAACCAGGTATTCAGGCTGCGTTAAAGGGTCATGATGTAGTGATGACTCCTAACACTCACACCTATTTCGACTACTATCAAGCAGACGATAAGGAAGAAAAGAAGTTGGGTTTGATTGGTGGTTTGTCTACAGTTGAAAATGTTTACAACTATAATCCAACTCCAAGTGTGTTGCCAGATAGCGTAAGAAAGCACATTCTTGGTGTGCAAGCAAACCTCTGGACCGAATATATCGCAGGTAAAGATATCGCAGAATATCAGATACTTCCACGTATGGCGGCTCTCGCTGAGGTGCAATGGACAACTCAACCAAAGAACTATGAGGGCTTTAAAGAACGCTTAACACGCTTCGTTTCTTTCTATGATTTGTATAATTACGTTTATGCAACTCATCTATGGAAAGACAAAAAGGCTAAACCAGAGTGGTCATTAACAAAGTAATAAACAACGAGATGTATAAACAAATACGTTGAAGACAGTATAAGAAAGGGAGAAAAGAGGTCGAAAAAACATAGTAGACAGCTTTTCTCCCTTGAACACATCAAACACTAAAGCATTTTAAGTGCAAAGTGATATATAAATAGGTGTGCAACAATTAATATACACTTGGGCACAATAAAGCCTCGAGATTTGCGTATTTGTTAATGAAATAGAGATCAAATCAATAAATAAAATAATCAATAAAACATATAAACGAAATGAGATTAATTATAGAAAAAGACTATGATGCGCTCTCGAAATGGGCTGCAGAGTATGTAATTAAAAGAATTAACGAATTTAATCCAACACCAGAACACCGCTTTGTATTGGGTTTACCCACAGGTTCTTCTCCAATTGGAATGTACAAAGAACTTGTAAAAGCGTGCAAAGAAGGACGTGTTTCTTTCAAAAACGTAGTGACATTCAATATGGATGAGTACTGTGGTTTACCTGAATCACATCCTGAAAGCTACCATTCTTTTATGGCAAACAACCTCTTTAATCATATAGATTGCCCCAACGAGAATATCCATATCTTAGATGGTAACGCAGAAAACCTAGATGAAGAATGTGCAAGATACGAAGAATTGATTCGCCAAGCTGGTGGAGTTGATTTGTTCTTAGGCGGTATTGGTCCTGATGGACATATCGCATTTAACGAGCCTTGCTCTTCTATTTCATCAAGAACACGTATTAAAACACTTACAAGTGACACCATAATCGCTAACTCTCGCTTCTTTGATAACGACGTAAACAAGGTTCCTAAGAACGCTTTAACAGTGGGTGTGGGAACTGTTCTTGATGCTCGTGAAGTGTTGATTCTAGTGAATGGTCACAATAAAGCACGTGCTTTGCAAGCTGCTGTTGAAGGTCCTGTAACTCAAATGTGGACTATCAGCGCACTACAACTACACAAACATGGTATTATTGTATGTGATGAAGCTGCAACAGACGAATTAAAAGTGGGAACTTACAAATACTTTAAAGATATAGAAAGGAAATAATTATGAGATTAGATTTATGTTCTCAGATCGCTTTAAACAGCGTTCCTGAAGAATTTTACAATCCTAAAACTGCCGTAGAACGCTCTGAAATTACCCGTTTAGAGAAGCTTTCAACAGATATCTACACTTCTCCTGAACGTGGTGCACAAGCAATTGTAGACGTAATAGAGCAAGAAATAAAACAAAAATACCAAGAAGGACGTCACTGTGTGCTAGGACTTGGCACCGGAGTATCACTCACTCCTGTGTTTAATGAGCTCATTCGTCGTCATAAAGAAGAAGGACTAAGCTTTAAAAATGTTATCGTTTTCAATGCTTATGAATACTTCCCATTGAATAAAGACTCACAAAATAGCACTCTAAATCAATTGAGATCAAGATTGTTAGACCACATCGATATCGAAGAAAAGAATATCTTTGCACCCGATGGAACAATCTCTCAAGATGAAGTTCAGCAGTATTGCCGTCTTTATGAGCAAAATATTAAGAAGCAAGGTGGCATTGATATCATGCTACTTGGAATCGGTAGAAATGGTAATATCGCAACAAACGAACCAGGAAGTGGACTAACTTCGCCTACACGTTTAATCCTTGTAGATGCTACTTCACGCTCAGAAATGTCTATGAGCTTTGGAACTAACGACCAAGTTCCACCTTGTTCTATTACAATGGGTATCGAAACAATTCTTTCTTCACGTCGTATTTTCATCACAGCGTGGGGAGAAGAGAAGGCAGGTATCATTCAAAAGACTGTAGAAGGAAAGATAACAGACAGCGTTCCCGCTTCTTTCTTACAAACACACAATGCTACTAAGGTTGTAGTTGACTTGGCTGCAGCTGGTCAACTCACACGAATTGTGCACCCATGGTTGGTTGCTTCATGCGAATGGACCGACAAATTAGTTCGTTCTGCATTGGTTTGGCTTTGCTTAAAGATCAATAAGCCATTGTTGAAATTAACTAATAAGGATTATAATGAGAATGGTTTAAGTGAATTATTGGCACTTTACGGATCTGCATACAACGCTAATATAAAGGTGTTTAACGACCTTCAGCACACAATTACAGGCTGGCCAGGTGGTAAACCCAATGCAGATGACACCAATAGACCTGAAAGAGCTACTCCATTCCCTAAGAGAGTGATTGTATTCTCACCACACCCTGACGACGATGTAATATCAATGGGTGGTACATTAAGACGCTTAGTACAACAAGGACACGATGTTCATGTTGTGTTCGAGACAAGTGGAAACATCGCAGTTGGTGATGAAGAAGTAACACGTTTCATGCACTTCATCAATGGATTCAACCAACTCTTTGCTGATAGTAAAGACGAAGTGATCACCAAGAAGTATCAAGAAATCAAGCAATTCCTTGCTAATAAGAAAGATGGAGACCTCGATACACGTGACATCTTGACCATAAAAGGTCTTATTAGACGTGGAGAAGCAAGAACAGCATCAACATATAACGGTATTCCTCTCGACCATGTGCACTTCTTAGACTTACCTTTCTATGAGTCAGGAAAGATTGAAAAGCTTGAAATGGGCGAGAAAGATGTGCGCATCGTACAAGCTTTATTACAAGAAGTACAACCACATCAGATTTATGTTGCAGGCGACTTGGCAGACCCACACGGCACACATAGAAAGTGTACCAATGCAGTTTTCGCAGCAGTTGACGAAGAAAAGAAAGCTAAAGCAGCATGGCTTAAGGATTGTAGAATATGGATGTACCGTGGAGCTTGGGCTGAATGGGAAATCGAAAACATTGAGATGTGCGTGCCAATGAGCCCTGAAGAGCTTAGAGCTAAGCGCAATGCGATCCTTAAACACGCATCTCAAATGGAGAGTGCACCATTCCTTGGCAACGATGAAAGATTGTTCTGGCAACGTTCTGAGGCAAGAAATAGAGCTACAGCAGAGCTTTATGATAAGCTAGGTTTAGCTTGTTACGAAGCGATGGAAGCTTTCGTTGAATACAAACCTCTATAATTCTAAAACATTAAGTTAAAGAGATTCGTTGGGCAATGTGTTGGCTCTTCATGTAAGAACGAATACATTAGCCCTTCGTCTTTTTAAAGATATAAATATAAGAACATCACATTATGGATTTTAATACAATTTTATCGCACTTCGTTATCACAGGAGAAGTGCAAGAAGTAAAGCCTTTAGGTAATGGTTTGATTAACGATACATACTTGGTTAAGACTGCTTCTGATAACGACCCTGATTATGTTTTGCAACGAATCAATAACGATATTTTCACTGATGTAGACCTACTTCAGCACAATGTAGAAGTAGTTACAAAGCATATTCGCAAAAAACTTATCGAAAAAGGTGAGAAAGACCTTGATAGAAAGGTGCTTTCTTTTGTTCAAACTACTGATGGAAAAACCTATTATTGTGATGAACAAGGAAAATATTGGCGTATCTCTGTGTTTATAAAAGGCGCAACAAGTAGAGAAGCTGTTAATGAAGAATCAGCTTATTATGCAGGACTTGCGTTCGGAGAGTTTGAGAACTACCTTGTAGACGTGCCCGAAACACTTGGCGAAACCATTCCCGATTTCCACAATATGGAATTCCGTATGAAGCAGTTAAACGATGCTATTGAGGCAAATCCAAAGCAACGTTTGGCAGAAGTACAAGACCTTGTAGACTATATCTATAGCAAAGCAGATGAAATGTGTAAAGCAGAACAGCTTTATAGAAAAGGAATTCTTCCTAAACGAGTTTGCCATTGCGACACAAAAGTAAACAACATGCTTTTTGATGAAGAGGGAAATATCCTTTGTGTTATCGACCTTGACACCGTAATGCCAAGCTATGTATTCTCTGATTATGGCGATTTCTTGCGTACAGGAGCTAATTTTGTGGCAGAGGACGATCCCGATTTGAGCAAAGTTGGATTCAATGAGCCTATCTTCCAAGCCTTCACTAAGGGCTATTTAGAGAGTGCTGGCAACTTTCTTACAGACGTTGAGATAGACAATTTGTCGTATGCTGTGTCGCTATTCCCATTCATGCAATGTGTAAGATTCTTGACAGACTATATCAATGGCGATGTTTATTTCAAAACGAAGTACGAAAATCACAATCTTGTGCGTGCTCTTAATCAGCGTGCTTTGTATGATAGTGTGCTTGAACACAAGGCATCCATGGATGATTTTATCAACAAACACAGAAAGCACTAAGCAGTTAAAACTTATGAAGAAATTAGCGATTAAGAAACTAGACCTCAGCAATGTCAATGCAAAAGACATTCCTACATTGTTTGATAAGAATGAAATTCCATTCGAACATATCGATTGTGTCAATTGGAAAGCAGAGTTTCCTTATGCTCCAAACGTACAATTTAGAATGGCTTATACAAGCAATAGCATTCTTCTTCACTATGTTGTTGAAGAAGATCACATACGAGCTGTAGCGGAAGAAGACAACGGCAAGGTGTGGGAAGATGCTTGTTGCGAGTTCTTCTGTTCGCCTGTTGCCGACAACACCTATTATAATATAGAGTGTAACTGTGCGGGAACAGTGTTGGTTGGCTTTGGAAGTGGACGTGAAAATCGTACCCTTGCGCCCGTAGGAGTGATGAAAGGAATTAAGCGTTGGTCATCATTAGGCGATCAACCATTCGACACAAAGCCTGCAACAGGCCAGTGGGAACTTGCTTTAGTTGTTCCTTTCACAACCTTCTTTAAGCACGATGTGCCCTCATTAGATGCGCATACCATTCGTGCTAACTTCTATAAATGCGGCGACAAGCTACCAAAACCGCATTTTCTTTCATGGAATTCAATCGAACTTCCCAATCCAGATTTCCACTGTCCAGCATTCTTTGGCGAGGTAATCTGTAAGTAATAACACAAAGGGTGCTGTGCAACAAAATGCTGTGCAGCATCCTTTTGTTTTTTGAAAGAAAAGTTGTTGTTTTGCAACTTAATAGCATTTCATTTTCAATAGCAATGCTTTTAGGGTGCAAAAGCACTTCTTTTACGCTTCAAACTCAATGCTTTTGCAAAGCCAACTCAATGTTATTGCAGAGCAATGTCAACACTTCTGATAATCAGGGAGATAGATTCTCAGGAATACATAAGTTTCAATTAGATTTCATTTTTCGAGCCTATGAATACTTCTTTCATACCAGATAGCGACCAACAGCGTGTTATCGACATCGAAGAAGGAGACACTTTAGTGAACGTATTCAGAGCAATATCGACCTGCCACAAGCACTCGAAGTGTTTGTAGGAAACGTGCATCGCTATTGTTCAAAGTTTCTTTTTGAAGAGAACATTATACCTGCTGGTTCTTCAATTATCGATGACGACGATGCCATCTCCATTCTTTCTGGCTATTTAGAAGAGGAAGAACAGGGCGTAAGTAGCAATCCAACGCTCCGTCGTTCCTATTTTTCTTGCGTTCAACTTGCCGCTTTCATCTTCCAATTAAAGAGCAATCACCCCAAAGAATTGCGTCTTCACCCCGATTGTATCACTGCCGACGATGTCACAGCATTGCGCTATTTGTGCCAACAACTGCATATAGAGCTCTCCGCTTCGACCATGATTGATATCTTCGATCATAGTAAACGATATGCCGATGCACTCGATAATCCGCTGTTCGACTATGGTATGGCAAAGCTGTTAAAGTCGTTTTTCAAGCGAGTAGACATCGCTAATTATTACGCAAGCTATAAAGATGAGAACCAGTTATACGATTTCGAAGACTTGTTGATGCTCACTTACAATGCTTATACTTCGCCTTCTGCCAACGAATATCGCCATTATTCATGGGTACAAATCGACGAAGTACAAGATTTAAACGCTTTGCAATTGGCCATTGTCGATGCTATTACCACCAAAGAGCAGCGTTCTGTGGTGTATTTAGGCGACGAACAGCAAGCTATTTTCTCGTTTATGGGAGCCAAACTAAGTACGCTTTCGCTGCTAAAAGAGCGTTGCAAAGGGCACATCTACCATTTACACACCAACCACCGAGCACCCTCTTATTTGGTGAAAGTGCTCAATACCTTTGCCCAACATCAGCTACATATCGCCCCAGAGCTACTTCCTTCTACCCTAAAAGAAACCCCACAAACAGGCGATGAACTAAAGATTATCACCTCAGGAACGTTGGAAGAGGAGCTAAGAGATACCGCTTTGTTGGCTCAAAAACTGCTCAACGATCACCCAAACGAAACCACTTCGATTATAGTTAGCTCGAATGCCGATGCCGATAAGATAAGCGAAGAGTTGAACACTCAGCATATTCCCCACTTTAAAGTGTCGGGACAAGATTTGTTTTCCACTCCTCTTGTCAAATTGTTAATCGCTCATTTGGGCGTGATTGCTAATGAACACAATTTCATTTCGTGGTCGAGAATATTAAAAGGACTCAAAATTTTCAGTACTAATGCAGCCTCACAGCGTTTCGTTCGCTTGTTAAATGAGCGTGCAATAAGCGTCTCTGACCTACTAAACGATGCGCCTTCGACCTATGTTGAACGCTTTGTTCGGCACTATGAACAAGACACTTTGGTGGTATTCGATACCGAAACAACAGGCTTAAATGTGTTAGAAGACGACATAGTGCAGATTGCAGCGGTTAAAATAGCAAAGGGAAAGGTACTCGAAAACGAGCGTTTTGAGATCTTTATCGATACCAAACGACCCATTCCTGCAATGCTTGGGGATATCGAAAACCCACTTATTGAGGAAATGAAAAACCACACTTTGCACGCACCTGCAGAGGCTTTGGCTCGCTTTATGGACTATATTGATGGCGCATTGCTCGTTGGTCACAACGCAACATTCGACTATCAAATTCTCTATAACAATCTTTTAAGGTATCTACCTCAATACACTTTCTTGCAAAAGCATTCTTCTTACATCGATACTTTGAAGCTTACACGCCTTCTTCAGCCCTCTTTGAAGAACTATAAGCTCAAGAATTTGTTGCAAGAGTTTAGACTTGAGGGGCAAAACACACACCTTGCTGATGCCGATGTGCATGCCACTGTTGGATTGGTGCATTTCTGTTATCAACAAAGCGTAGAGAAATTAAAAGGGCAAAGCGAGTTTCTTGCCCACCCAAAGGTCGATGCAAAGGTTCAAAAGTTAAAGAGATTGTATGGCGATATCTATCGTCAGGCACAGCAAGAGCTATGGAAAAGGCAAGAAACAGAGCAGCAATCAGCCCTTGTTTCGCAGTTAGTTTGGTTCTATAATCAAGTGATTGAGGCCGAGATTATGAAGCCTTTGAGTGCAACCGAATACGTATTCAATTATATTGAGAATGAGATTGTAGACAAACACGAAGAGAATTGCTTGGCACAACAGCTCTTTTTGCATGTAAATGAAATTGCAACTCTAAAAGAAGCAGACCTTTGTGGCAGTTCAATTATTCACGAAAAGATTTTTATAAGCACCATTCATAAGGCAAAAGGACTCGAGTTTGACAATGTAATTGTATATGATGTAGCTGAAGGACGCTATCCCAATTACTTCATAAAGGATAACCCTGAGTTGGTATTAGAAGACGCTCGAAAGTTCTATGTCGCCCTTTCTCGTGCCCGAAAACGCCTTTGGATGATTTATGCTTCAAGCAAAATAGGCTATTATAACAATCCAACTCCACGCTATCTCACTCGTTTTATGAATTCAATAGCATTGCTATTTAGTTCTTAATCACCAACCATTACGATATGATCACGATGTCGAAACTATTTATCAGCTTTCTTTTTATCTTCTCGTTTCACTGCGTTCAAGCCACAACCAATGCGCAACAAACATTGATGAGGCTCGATTCTGTATTGCAAAAGCGCAATACTTATGAAGAGAAAAAGCGAGAAGAACTGAAAAGTTTATACACTTTGGCAGCTAAGTCTACAACCATAGAAGAGCGATATAAAGCCTATTCGATGTTATACGAGCAGTATAAGTCGTATCAATACGACTCTGCTATGGTGTATGCAGAGCGTTGTGAGACCATTGCCCAACAGCTTTCTAATCGCAATTATGTGTTAGAAGCAGGCTGTATGAAAGCTTTTTGCCTTTTATCGGCAGGACTTTATAAAGAAGCTTTCGATCAAATGCGACTCTTAAAGCACAACAATGTAGATCCCAAATACAAAGAGTTGTATTATAAAATGCAGGTGCGTTTATACTACGACATCGCAGATTATAATCAAAGTAAAGCCTATCGAGACAATTATTGTGCGCAAGGTCATATCTATACCGATTCGCTTTTAACGCTATTAAAGCCCCAATCGTGGGAGTGGTATTATGCTATTGGCATGCGAAGTCTTAAGAAACACAACTACACAGCGTGTATTGAGCCACTATTAAAAACACTTTCGTCGCCTGATATCGACCTACATACCAAAGCAATTGTCACCTCTTGTCTTGGTTGGGTATATAAAGAGCTGGGCGATGAAACGCAAACTATCCACTATTTAGCCCTTGCTGCCATTTATGATAACATGTCGGTGACCAAAGAAAACACCGCTCTAAGGGTCTTAGGAGGCTTTCTTTACACCCGAGGAGAGATCAATAAAGCCATCGATTATGTGCAACTCTCGCTCGAAGATGCCAACTTTTACGATGCACGTCAGCGCAAAATAGAGATTGGAAACATTCTTCCTATCATCGAACAAGAACGCTTAACCATGTTACAACAGCAACGAAATACTATGGCTATTGCCGCTTTCGTGGTCATTTGCCTTCTTCTTGGTTTGATATATGGCGTTTGGGTGATTAAAAAGCAAATGAAAAAGCTGCACAAAGCGCAAGAAATTATCGAAGAACAGAACAACAGCTTGGTGCAATCGAATATGAAGTTGAACGAGGCAAACAAGATAAAAGACGAGTATATAGGGCGTTCTTTCTATCTAAATGCAGAGTATATTTCGAAACTCGAAAAGCTTTACAAAGGCATTGAGCGCAAGATTATAAGTAGACAATTCGACTCTTTGCGTCAAAGTGTAAACGAATCGGTGCTCGAAAGCGACAACGCCGTTCGATGCTGAATGAGCACCTAACAACAGAGATGCGCATCTTCGCCCTCATTCGTTTAGGCATACAAGATAGCGAAAGAATTGCCAAATTTTTAAACTATTCGGTTCACACAATCAACACTTATAAAACCCGAGTGAAAAACAAGTCGTGGGTAGAGAACGATTTGTTTGAACAGAAAATCATGGAGATTTAGTTCTCATTTCAAGCTTTTTCCGTTTCAATACCTTGAAATGGCCTTCCTTTTTACCTCTATCTTATCCCTTTTTGCATTCCTGTTGGTGTGCAAAAGGGTAGAGTGTGTCGCCTATTTTTAGAACTTTAAGTAGGTAAAAGCATCGCCCACGTCTATCTTTCTTTCCCCTTTTTCTCTTTAAGTCATTGCCGTTTCATTGCAATAGATTTGGCTTTGCAAAACAATCTCATTGCTTTTGCACTCTAATCTCAATGCAATTGCACCCTAAAAGCATTGATATTGCAAGGTAAAAGCAATGCTTTTATTTTTTAGTTTCATTTAGAATGTATCTCGAAAGCAAAATAACATAGATGTAGTTTCGTATAACCTCTTTGCACATCTCACAACTATTGGGTATTTGTTTTTATCGGTCGCATTTGTTACTTTAATGCCTTTTTCACCTTTTTAATTTTGCATTCGAAATGAATGTCAAGGCGTTCATTCTCTCAAATACTATAAATGAAGAATAATCTCTTGAATTTACATAAAGTAATATTTGCCTTTTTAAGTCTTATCTGTTCTTTTGTTGCAGTGCATGCTCAACAAAAGAGCAATTTAAACGACACCGTTATATTATTGAAAGAAGTGTCGGTTAAGCCCAAATTCAGTCTTACTTCGCCCGATATGATGCAGGCTTTAGCCCATCAAAGGCGCATTGCAGGCAGTACATCTCTTGTAGAAATACGCCCAGATAATCAGCGAATAGCCACGATAAAAGATGCCTTAAAGATGCAACCAGGCGTTATGATACAAGAATTCTTTGGC
>QWCF01001616.1_pt1 | contig 11525 bp, 5 predicted proteins | sample 1972521 | NCBI WGS metagenome assembly QWCF01 (sample SAMN09866715, study PRJNA288562) | Human oral metagenome isolate term4_saliva, whole genome shotgun sequencing...
TTTGCTGGCACTGTAGTTGCGGAGAACTCTGTAGCTGTACATGCTCGTGTAAGTGGTTATATTGTTGAGAAGTTTGTAAAAGGTGGGGAACAAGTAGTAGCGGGACAACCATTATATCGAATTGATTCTCGTCAATATGAAGCGAGTCTTGCTAATGCAGAAGCACAAGCAGCTCAAGCTAATGCAAACTTGAAAAATGCTGAAGTAGATCTTCAACGTTATGAAACTTTGGCATCACAAGATGCGATTGCTCAACAACGTGTAGATACGCAACGTAGTGCTACAGAGCAAGCTAAGGCTACGTATGAAGCGTATGAAGCATCCGTGAAAATTGCTCAAGATAATATGGGGGATACCATGGTATATGCACCATATTCTGGTACATTACGCATGGATGACGTAGATACAGGCACTTATGTTCAGGCTGGCTCTACTACATTGGTTACAATCGATTCTATTGATCCAATCTTCGTTGAGTTTAGTATGACTGAGCAAGAATATCTTGATTTTATGAAGAATCCTACAACGGATGATTCTAATGGTCCAAATATTCAATTAAAACTTGCTGATGGCGAAACATATAATGAACTTGGTTCTATCGTGCAAGCGGCTAAGAGTTTAGATCAATCTACGGGTAAGCTTGTATTGAAAGCGTCCTTCCCAAATCCTAATCATTTATTATTACCTAATATGTATGCTACTGTTGTTTCTCCTGGTGAAAAGATTAAAAATGCAATCCTTGTACCAAGTCGTGCAATTTTACAAATCATGGACAAAAACTTTGTTTATGTTGTAAATGCAGCTGGTGTAGTAGAACAAAAGACAGTAGAGATTGGTGGTACTAAAGGTAATGAAACGATCATTAAATCTGGTTTGGCTGCTGGTGATACAATCATCGTTGACGGCTTAACTAAGGTGAAAAATGGCGTAAAAGTAAATGGCAAACTACTAACTAAAGAACAGTTGAAAGCTACAAAATAAAAGGAGGATAGATCGTGTCGAAATTCTTTATTAATCGACCTATCTTTGCCATCGTAATAGCCATTGTTATCACGTTGGTAGGGCTTATCTCTATGATGAACCTTCCGGTAGCTCGATATCCACAAATTTCTCCACCTACAGTTCAAGTTAATACTGCTTATACTGGTGCAACTGCTCAAGTTGTTAATGATACAGTAGCCAGTGTTATTGAAACGCAGATTGTAGGCGTACAAGATATGGACTATATGACTTCTAATAGTTCCAGTAACGGTAGCTATTCGTTGACTGTTCAGTTCAATCAAGGTACAGATGCTGATATGGATACGGTTAATACGCAAAACCGTGTTCAAGCAGCACTTGCACAATTGCCTTCAGAGGTACAAGCTGTAGGTGTTACAACTACTAAATCTTCTGGTGATATGGCACTTATATTTTCTTTGAGTTCACCAAATGGCACATATGATGCAACATTCTTAAAGAACTATGGTACCAATTATATGATGGATACTATCAAATCCATTAAGGGTGTTGGTTCTGTACAAGAGTTCGGATCTGATTATTCTATGCGCATTTGGCTAGATCCTGCGAAAATGCAAAAACTTGGTGTTACTATCTCTGAAGTTACGGCGGCTATTAAAGGTCAAAACTTACAAGCCGCAGCAGGTACAGTAGGGAAAAATCCTACAAATGGTGAACAAGCATTCCAATATCCTATCAAAATTGATGGACGTCTCGTAACACCTGAGCAATTTGGCAATATTGCTATTAAAAGTACTAATGGTAAGGTATTACATCTAAAAGATATCTCCCGTATTCAAATTGGGGCTGAAGGATATGACTTCATTGCAAAATCTGCTCATAAAGAGGTTGCTGGTTTTGCTATTTCCCTACAAAATGATGCTAATGCATTAGAAACAATTGCTAATGTTAAGAAGGTTCTAGATGAGCAATCTAAATCCTTCCCACCAGATATGCAATATAACGTAGTTGTAGATAATACTAAATTCGTAAGTGCATCTATTAATGAGGTTGAGCATACCTTTGTAGAGGCATTGCTCCTTGTTTTAGTTGTAGTATATGTGTTCTTACAATCTTGGCGATCCACAATCATTCCTATGATTGCTGTGCCAGTATCTTTGCTTGGTACATTTGGCGCTTTCATTTTATTAGATTTCTCTATTAACACTTTGACGCTTTTTGCCATGGTTTTGGCTATCGGCCTTGTTGTTGATGATGCTATCGTCGTAGTAGAAGCTGTTGAATATGAGTTAAAATATAATGGTTTACCTCCAAAAGAGGCGGCTATTAAAGCGATGGAAAATGTGCAAGGACCAGTAATTGGTATTGCCTTTGTATTGACTGCTGTATTTGTACCAGTTGCGTTTATGGGTGGTATAACAGGCATCCTTTACAAACAGTTCGCATTAACGATTGCCGTTTCCGTTGTAATTTCAGCTATTATCGCGCTTGTGTTGACACCAGCATTATGTGCTACTATGTTGAAACCACATATATCTAAAGAGCGTGAAGACTGGTTACATCGCCAATTAAATAAGTTTAATGCTGCTCTAGAACGATTCAGTAATTGGTATGGCATCCAATTAGCGCGTTTAAGCCATCGTTTGAGTTTAACTGTTATTGCATTGCTAGTCTTTGCAGGTGGTACAGCCTTAGTATTTCACTTCTTACCAACTTCTTTCGTACCAGCTGAAGATAGTGGTTACTACATGATTGCTATTAATGAGCCACCTGGTGCTACGTCGGAACGTACTATGGCTACACTTGAAAAAATTGCATCTTTCTTGGAAGAAAAAAATGATCCTGAAAAACCTAAGGACGAACAATTATTCCAAGAAGTATTTACTGTCGCTGGTTTTGACCTCTTAGGTGGCGGTCAAAAGTCTAGTGCGGGTGTAATTTTTGCTACTATGTCTGACTGGAAATATCGTACTACTGCTGCAACTTCTATCAATGCAATGGTTGGTCAAACCTTTGGTTTTGCCGCTCAAGGTGTACCTGAAGCAACAGTTATTGCTATGAATCCACCATCTATTCCAGGTCTTGGTACTACTGGTGGTTTTAGTATGTACATCATCAATAAAGCTGGCGATAGTCCACAAGTTATGGCTGACCGTACTAATGAATTTATTGCGGAAGCTCGTAAGAGCCCAGCAATTCAATCCATTTATACTACTTTTGATACATCTACGCCGACATTACAATTTGATGTAAATCGTGAAAAAGCGGCTCAAGATGGTGTAGCATTAGCTGATATCTTTACCACTTTGCAAGGGTTCTACGGTAGTATTCAAGTTAACGACTTTACTACTTATGGTAAAAACTATAAGGTTGTAGTCCAAGCGGAAGACGCATATCGTCAAAATGCAGATCAGCTTAACATGTTAGCTGTTAGAAATAGTAATGGCCAAATGGTACCTGTTTCTAACTATATTACAAAGGAACAAACGGGTACACCATCTAGCATTACTCGCTTTGATAATGCGATGGCCGTACAAATTGGTGGTTCTCAAGCTAGAGGATTTTCCTCTGGTGATGCTATCAATGCATTAAAAGAGGCCGCCGCTAAAACATTACCTGCTGGTTATACATATGATTGGGCAGGGCAATCTCGTGAAGAGTTAAAAGCCGGTTCTCAAACTATGTTGATTCTAGGTTTAGGGCTTGTCTTTGTATTCTTAATCTTGGCTGCCTTATATGAGTCTTGGAAGGTTCCATTTGCCGTATTGTTCTCCGTACCATCTGGTATGATTGGTGCTTCTTTAGTACCATTCTTATTGAACTTCACAGGCAGATATTTCTTAGCAAATGATATTTATATGCAGATCGGTCTCTTAACCTTGGTTGGCTTGGCTGCGAAAAATGCGATTTTGATTATCGAGTATGCTAAGATTCGCGTTGACGAGCGTGGTATGAATGTTGTTGATGCTGCTATCGAAGCTGCAAAAATTCGTTTGCGTCCAATTTTGATGACATCCTTTGCATTTATCCTTGGTGTATTACCATTGGCAGTATCTAGTGGTGCTGGTTCTGGTGCACGTACTTCTATGGGTATTACTGTAGTAGCAGGGATGACAACAGCTACATTGTTTGGTATCTTTATCATCCCAATGTTGTTTATCATCATTGAAACAATTGGACCTGGTTTGTTAACAAACCGCAAAAAGAATCACGACTAATCATTTATATTGGATAATTTTATAGAATGTTAAAAACATGTCACTACTTAGTAGTGGCGTGTTTTTTTGTATGATTTATGATATAATGATATAGTTAAAAATCGGATTGACGTAAGTCGATATTAAGTATGAAATTAATATAAAAGAGGTATATTATGAGTGATGTAAAAACATATGTAGCAGGTCATAAAAGCCCTGATACTGATTCAATTTGTTCTGCTATTTCCTTTGCTAACTTACTAACACAAATGGGGAAACCAGCAACTCCAGTCTGTGCAGGTGAAGCTAACAAAGAAACAACATATATTTTGAACCATTTTGGCTTTGCTCACCCTCAAGTTGTTAAAAATTGGGAAGAGTTTGCTCCAGAAGGCGGTAATTTGTATTTAACAGACCATAACGAATCCAAACAAATAATTGATGGTTATAAATCCATGAATATGTGTGGTGTTGTCGATCATCACCGCATTGGTGACTTCGAAACTGATGGACCTGTATTCATGCGTTTAGAACCTGTAGGTTGTTCTAATACAATCATTACTAAGTTGTACATGGAGAATAATCAAGAAATTCCTAAAGGCGTTGCAGGCTTGATGTTATCTGCTATCATTTCTGATACTGTGTTATTCCGTTCTCCAACATGTACAGAAACAGATAAAGAAATGGCTCATAAATTAGCTGAAATCGCTGGCGTAGATATTGAGTCCTATGGGCTAGATATGTTGAAAGCGGGAGCAGATATTTCTGATTTAACTAATGATGATATCGTTCGTACAGACATGAAAGAATTCTCTGAAGCAGGTAAGACTATTTCTATCGGTCAAATTTCTGTTATGGATACAACTGATGTATTGGCTAAACAAGGTGAACTAGTACAAGCCTTAGAAGCGCTTCGCAATGCCAATAACTATGATGCATCTTACATCATGATTACAAATATTCTCGATGAAAGTACTACATTGTTGTTTAGTGGCGATGTAGAGGCTGTAGTTACTAAAGCATTTGAAAAAGAAATAAAAGATAATGGTGTATTCTTACCTAATACTATGTCTCGTAAAAAACAAATTGTACCACCAATTCTTGGTGCTATGAAATAGTATACAAACTAAAAAAGAACGTTGCTCGCAACGTTCTTCTTCTCTATTTATAGGGCTTCAAGTATATTGCATGTATATTGTAATTGCTATTATAGATGTGTTTATTTATATAATAATTTAGCTTTTAACTATACATACTTGTTTCACAGCTTATTAAAGATTATTTATGTATATTTGGAGTTTGTATTGCATATGTAAGGGCAATAGGTGTATTCCGATGAATTCATTATTAACAGGTTTAAATAAAGAACAACAACAAGCTGTCCAGCATACGGAAGGCCCTTTATTGATTTTAGCCGGTGCTGGATCTGGTAAAACAAAGGTCTTAACAGTTCGTATTGCACATTTATTGGCACAAGGTGTTAATCCTTATGAAATCTTGGCGATTACTTTCACCAATAAAGCGGCGAAAGAAATGAAAAGCCGTGTAGAAGGTCTTGTAGGCGATGTGGCAAATCGTATTTGGCTCAGTACATTCCACAGCTTTTGTGCTAAGTTTTTACGTTTTGAAATAGATAGTTTCTTAGGGTATAACAGCAATTTTACTATCTATGACACATCTGACTCTCAAGCTGTTATTAAGGCCGCATTGAAAGCGTTAAATTTGGATGATAAATACTATCCTGTAGGGGCTATGATTGCTGCCATATCAGATGCTAAGAATAAATTACTTTTTGCTTCTGATTTTAGAAAACAAGCACGAGACTTTTACCAACAAAAGGTAGCTGATGTTTATGAGTATTATGAGCGGGAGTTGCGCAAGAATAATGCATTAGATTTTGATGATCTATTATTAGTAGCCGTTAAATTATTACAGTCTAATGCAACTGTTCTTGATAAATATAGTCATCGTTTCCGTTATGTCATGATTGACGAGTATCAAGATACAAACCATGCACAATATTTATTGGCGAAATTATTAGCTTCACATTGGAAGAATATCGCCGTCGTGGGTGATGCTGATCAAAGTATTTATGCTTGGCGTGGCGCTGATATTCAAAATATCTTAGATTTTGAAAAGGACTATCCTAATTGTACATCTATTAAATTAGAGCAAAACTATCGTTCTACTAAGATTATTCTCGATGCAGCCAATGCTGTTATCGATAATAATGAAGGTCGCCCAGAGAAAAATCTTTGGACCGATAAAATAGAAGGCGCAAAAATTCAGCATTTTACGGCTCAATCCGAACATGAGGAAGCAGCTTTTATCGGTGACACAATCGCTAAAAAACATGATATTCACGATGTTCCATATGGGGATATGGCCATTTTATATCGTACAAATGCCCAGTCTCGTGTCCTTGAAGAAGCACTTATTAAGCGAGCCTTACCCTATACGATGGTAGGGGGCACAAAGTTTTATGATCGTAAAGAAATCAAAGACGTTTTAGCTTATTTACGCGTATTATACAATCCCTTTGATGATTTGAGCTTATTGCGCATCATTAATGTGCCAAAACGGAGTATTGGGGCCACTACAGTTGCTAAACTACAAGACTATGCTCGTGAAAAAGGAACGTCTTTGTTTATGACGCTTACGCAGTTACACTTAATTGATTCTATCAAGGGAAAAACTAAAGAAAAGTTAGAAGAATTCGGTATTCTCATCTTTACTCTTGTTTCTGAAATGGAAGATAAAACTGTACTCGATATCTTAGAATCTATTCTAGATAGAACAGGTTATTTGGCTCAATTAGAAGAGAGTACAGACCCACAAGATCAAGCTCGTGCTGAGAATATTGGTGAGCTTTTATCTGTGGCAAAAGACTTCCAAGATACAAATCTCGTGCTGAGAATATTGGTGAGCTTTTATCTGTGGCAAAAGACTTCCAAGATACAAATCCATCTGGTACTGTAGAGGACTTTTTAGAGCAAGTAGCACTTGTTAACGATGTAGACTCCTTCGAACAAGAAGAGGCTAAAGTGACATTGATGACATTACATGCTGCAAAGGGTTTGGAATTTCCTATCGTATTCTTATGTGGTTTGGAAGAAGGTTTATTCCCTCATAGTCGTACCTTGATGAACCCTGAAGAAATTGAAGAGGAACGTCGTCTTGCTTATGTAGGTATTACGCGTGCTGAAAAGGAATTATATATTTCTAATGCCACTACTAGAACAGTATTTGGCCGTACTAGTAGTTATTTACCATCTCGATTTATCGATGAAATTCCCGAAGAATTAGTAGATGGCTTACGTGCTAAGCGTAAAGTGCCTGATGATATTAAACGTCATGTACCTCAACATATGAGTGTTACTAGCCGCCCCGTGACGAAGCCAATCGTACGCAATGAAGTAATTGCTGACTGGAAGGTGGGCGATACGGCGATTCATAGTAAATGGGGGAATGGCAAAGTAATCAACGTAACTGGTGAAGGTGCTGGTATGAAATTGACCATTGAGTTTCCTACACAAGGTGTGCGCGTTGTAATGGCAAAATTTGCACCAGTTAAAAAGGGATGATTATCCTAATTATGTATATGGTTAAATGGGGAACATATACAATTATTTAAATAACTATATTTCTGTAAAAAAGGATATAAAATGGATCCGAAAGATAGAATTAAAGAGTTGCAACAGGAACTCACTCATGCGCAGTACTTATACTACGTAAAGGATGCTCCTACTATGAGCGACTTTGAATATGATAAAAAATATCGTGAGCTTGTGGAGTTAGAAACAGCTCATCCTGAATATATTGTGCCATCTTCTCCAACACAACGGGTTGGTATGAAGGTGGAAGGCTCCTTTGAAAAGGTCGTTCATGGACGTCCTATGTTAAGCCTTAGTAATGTATTTAATGCTGATGAAGTACGAGCATTTGGAAATCGTGTAGAAAAGGAACTTGGCCATAAGCCTTCTGCGTATGTGGTAGAACTTAAAATCGATGGCTTAGCGGTTAATTTACATTATGAAAATGGTATGTTTGTCCGTGCTGTTACGCGTGGTGATGGTCGCGTTGGCGAAGATGTAACAGCTAATGTACGTACCATTAAATCTATTCCATTATTTTTAGATAATGCACCTGAGTTTATTGAAGTTCGCGGTGAAGCCTATATGCCTCATAGTGAATTTAAACGTATTAATGAAGAACGTGATGAAGAAGGTCTCCCAACCTTTGTAAATCCCCGAAATGCTGCAGCAGGTTCCTTACGCCAACAAGACCCAGCTATTACTGCTAACCGGAATTTAGCATTTTTCGCATATGCTATAGGTTCTGAAGTGGGAGCCAATATTCATAGCCAAGAGGAATTGCTTAAGAGCTTAGAGAACTTTAAGTTCTCTGTAAATGAACTTTAAGTTCTCTGTAAATCCTCATTATCGTGTATGTAAAACAATTGATGAAGTAATTGAAGCCATTAATTATTGGGGGGATAAGCGCCATGAACTTCCATATGATACAGATGGAATGGTTATTAAGGTAAATAGCTTTGATGATCAAGAGGTTCTTGGTAGCACTGCAAAGGATCCTAAATGGGCCACTGCGTACAAGTATCCACCTGAAGAAGTGGAAACAATCCTTAAAGATATTACCATTAATGTAGGTCGCACAGGGGTTCTAACTCCTACTGGTGAGCTTGAATCCGTATTTGTATCTGGTACGAACGTAAGCCGAGTCACATTACACAACCAAGATTTTATCGATGAAAAGGATATTCGTATTGGGGACCACGTTATCATTCACAAGGCGGCGGAAATCATTCCGGAGGTTATCCGTGTTGTTCCTGAAAAGCGAAATGGTTCTGAAATTCCTTTTACAATTCCTAATACATGTCCTGTATGTGAATCTCCTGCAGTTCGTCGTGAAGGAGAAGCGGCAGTTCGATGTACGAATAAACATTGTCCTGCCATTGAAAAGGAACAAATTATTCACTTTGCCTCTCGTGACGCTATGAATATTGATGGCCTTGGTCCTAGTATTGTAGAAAATTTGATTAATAACAAGTTAATTACAAATGTGGTTGATTTATATCACTTAACTGTGGATCAACTTGTTACAATGGAGCGTATGGGTAAAAAATCTGCAGAAAATTTGGTGAAGGCTATTGATGATTCTAAATCACGCGGTTTGGATCGAGTCTTATATGGTTTAGGAATCCGTTTAATTGGCTCTAAGGCTGCTACCACTATAGCTAATGTGGTCAAATCTATGGAACGGTTCATGACTATTACTAAGGATGAGCTAGTTGCAGTTGAAGAAATCGGTCCCACAATGGCAGATAGCATTATTGAATATCGTCAAGATCCAGCACATGTGGCAATTATTGAAGGCTTAACTCAAGCAGGTCTTAAGATGACTGTAGATGTAGTAGAAGCTGCAGGCAATCAATTGGAAGGCGAAATCGTCGTTCTCACAGGCAAGCTTGAGGTGATGGGACGCACTGAAGCGGGTAAAATCCTTGAAGCTCATGGGGCTAAGGTTACTGGTTCCGTTTCTAAGAAGACAACACTTGTTATAGCTGGTGAAGATAGTGGTAGTAAACTCACTAAAGCAAATGAATTGGGTATTCGTGTGATAAACGAAGAAGAGTTCGTAGAGCTATTAAAAGAACTTGGAAAAGATATTTAATTTTTTATGGGCCCCGTTTTATTAGCATTAATTAGTAAAAAAGGAATTACTATACCTGCTTGCTCCGTCCTACGTAAAGCCGTAGTACAGCTATAGTAATTCCTTTGAAAATAATACATCTATGCTTTATAATAAGTAATTATGAAAGGATGTGTTCCGATGAAAATCAGCCAAGAGGAAATAAAAAAAAGACATCTTGACCTATGTTGCTGAACTAGATGCATTAGAACTAGATGGTGTTGAACCAATGGCTCATGCTGTACCTTTACACAATGTATTTAGAGAGGATGAAAAGAAACCATCCCTTGATCATGAGTTAGCTTTATCCAATGCTCCAGAAGCAGAAGATGGGTACTTTAAAGTGCCTCGTGTTGTACAAGAATAGGAGATTTTGCTGTGCCGACAATTCATGAATTACATAAAAAACTTGTGAATAAAGAAATCAGTGCCGTTGAATTGACGAATGCTGTTATTGCTCATAAAGCTAAAGTGGAACCGACTGTGCATGCGTACTTGTCCGATTCTCATGACCGTGCTTTAACTATAGCTAAGGTTGTAGATGAAGCAATTGCTAAAGGTGAAGCGATTTCTCCACTAGCTGGTATTCCTGGTGCAATTAAAGATAATATTTGTATCAAAGACGAACCCGCAACTTGTGCGTCTAAAATGTTAGAAAACTTTGTGCCTCCATATAATGCGTCTGTTATCGAGCGATTACAAGACAATCATTATATTAGCCTTGGTAAACTTAATATGGATGAATTTGCTATGGGCGGTTCTACAGAGAATTCTGCATTAGCAAAAACGACTAATCCATGGAATATTGACTGTGTACCGGGTGGTTCTTCTGGTGGTAGTGCAGCTGCTGTTTCCAGTGGTTCTGCAATTTGGGCTCTCGGTTCTGATACAGGTGGATCCATTCGTCAACCAGCCTCTTTCTGCGGTGTAGTTGGATTGAAACCAACCTATGGTAATGTATCCCGTTACGGCCTTATTGCTTTTGCATCTTCTTTAGATCAAATTGGACCTGTTACACGGGATGTAACGGATGCTGCATTGGTATTGAATGCTATTTCTGGTTACGATGCAAAGGAGTCCACATCGATTCCAGGGGCTCGCGTAGATTACACTACAGCTCTTGTAAATGATGTACAAAATCTTAAAATCGGTGTGCCAAAAGAATTCTTTGGCGAAGGTCTCAATAGTGAAGTTCGCAAAGCTATAGAAGAGGCTATCGAAACATATAAAAAATTAGGTGCTGAAATCGTTGAGGTTTCCTTGCCTAACTCTAAATATGCATTATCTGCGTATTATATCATCGCATTAGCAGAGGCAAGCTCTAACTTGGCTCGTTATGACGGTGTAAGCTATGGTATGCGCGTACCGGCGGATAATTTAGTAGAAATGTCTACTAAAACTCGTACAGAAGGATTTGGTCCAGAAGTACAACGTCGTATTTTGTTAGGTACATATGTATTGAGTGCTGGTTACTACGATGCTTACTATTTGAAAGCATTAAAAGTTCGCCGCCTCATTAAAAATGAATTTGATGAAGCATTCTCCAAAGTGGATTTGATCTTAACACCAACTGCACCTAATACGTCTTATAAATTTGGTGAAAAAGCAAATGATCCATTGGCAATGTACTTAGAAGATATCTGTACAGTACCAGCAAAC
>QWCF01001921.1_pt1 | contig 11525 bp, 9 predicted proteins | sample 1972521 | NCBI WGS metagenome assembly QWCF01 (sample SAMN09866715, study PRJNA288562) | Human oral metagenome isolate term4_saliva, whole genome shotgun sequencing...
TTGAGAACAACCATAAGAACATTGAAAACAGGTTACGGAAGAACATGATTCGTGAGAACCTTGGAATGTTTGCTGAGGAAGTTCCACCACGGTTTGCGCACGCTTCGCTACCAGAGCTTGCCCGCACCAACAGGAGTGAAGAGATCAAGTGGGTGCTGGAACACCTCAACAACCCGTCACGACCTATTTCATTCTACCTTGGGGTAACCAACGGGTACGACAATGTTATGGCTGCCTACGCGATTCTACGCCGTTATGTTGGACTAGGGTTCCTGTCGCCTAAACAGATGGTACACATCGAAGAGAACGACGTTATTACGCTCGCAAAAGCAGGATTCCACGGGGCACAAGACCTCCAAAAACTCATCACAAAACACACTCGGGCTGTTATCTTTAACGCCAGCAGTCTCGTACCCAGCTACAGTCTCCAAGAAGACAACTATCTGAGTAAAATTATTGATACTATCTACAAGAGCAACCTGACGCTGATTGTCACCTCGCCGTTACTGTTTGACGAATGGGTAGGAAAATTTTCGCTCACGACTGAGAACCACATCAAAAACATTATCCAACCCAACAATATTCTCAACCCACAAACGACACGGCACACTACAAACACACCACCGAGCATCTGGAAGGACTAAACGTTGAATCTCACTATTGACCGTGATAGTTTTGCCCAAGCCGTCACATGGGTTAAACGCGACAAGAACAGGCGTGACCCACTGATCCTCACGGTCACCCCAGACGGGCGAGGCTACCTCAGTGGGGTGTCACCATTAGCATACCTGATCGCACCCTTCAATATTATTAGTACAGACGAGACGGTACCTATCAAAATAAAGATTGATGCTTCCGCGTTAGGTTCCACAGCCACTATCGCCGCATCAACTAAACACAAGAAGCCCATCGTCCTGTCATATACGGTCAAGGATGACACACTAGAACTCGTGTTTATGGATGGACGCACCAAAATCAGGGTGCCCGTATATGGTACGAGCCGTAAAACTGCGCCAGAATATGAGGTTATCGGGCGGGTGGACGGAAAAGATTTTCAGCACACGTTGCGTCACGCCAAAAGTGTGTGTGACCCACAGGACACCTCTAAGAGTTACCATTCCGTTGTTTTCGTTGAAGCTAAAAATGATCTCGTAGTGCGTACCGCCTCCAGTTATGCCTTCATGAAAACCATCGTATCGTATGAGCCGGTACAGCACCAGAGTACTCCGGAAGGTGGCATGTTCAGGATCCCTGAACGGGCGGTCAGTTTATGGAATCTTGATGGGCTTACCGACCTGCTCTATGTTCCCGTCAGTGGCGGGTTTGGGTTCCGTACAGAAGCAGGTAATATTATGCTCACGGGGGCGGTAACTGGCACCATCCCAGCATTTGATAACTATATTCAAAAGTTTGTGGATGAAACCCAGAACTCGGTGATTTTCAATAAACAAGAATTGTCGGCCACGATTGGTATCGCTAAATCGTTAGCTCCCTCAGAAAGCAGTATCCATTTTGAGGTGACCCCCGCAGGTGCCACTATTAGTTCAGCTAACCAGAGTAACGTTTTAGATGTGGCCGCACAAAACATCACTATCGCTAGTGATTCTGAGAGGTTTGCTATCAACACTGTTGCTATAGCCTCTCTGCTGTCGGCGATCAACACTAAGGATGTGTTCTTCGCATGGGGTGGTAAACGGTGCTATGTTCAGCCTATTAACCAGCAGTCTCACCAACCAGAACAGGATACTACTGTATGTGGAATGCTGTCGAACCAATAACGCTAGGGTTAGTTGCTGTCGTCGTGCTGATAGCTGCTTTGACGAAACCGTCTTGGTGGGCCTTGGGTTACTGGAAATGGTGGGGTCTTCACTGTGTTGGTTTACTAATGGCGGCAGTGGCTTCGTTTATTCCTGTCACTGGTGGCTTGTTCCTTCCTATGTTAGTTTATGTCGTGTTTGTGCACAGCATAACCGACCTCATGTTCCGCAGAGCCAGTGAAAACCATATGATGGTTGCGATTGTAGCAACAATTTTCTGCCATCTTACCTATAGTATGCGTACTGGAATATGGGATGCCGGGTATTTTGTTATCCCTATTGTCATATTCTTTCTTCTGTTCGTTCTTTGCCCGAGCGCGGACACCATGATGGCAGTTCTGCTGTACACTATTTTTATGCCAGAAATTTTGGCAACCAATAATAATGCCATCATTCTTAGTGTATTCATGGTGATAGCTATGGTAGTTATCTACATGATGGCTAAGTTGATAAAGTCGGGCAAAACGGTGCCCGTCATACCGGTCATGTCAGCGTCAGTGCTACTGGCCGTACCATTTATGATATAGACCACCAAAAGTTAAAGGGATTGTTTGGATGGAACTCGATCGGTTAGAAGACATCGAAGGTGTTGACTCAGAGGTGTTACCTGAACCACTACACGATGAATCAGAACTCACCTATGATGAAGCTCTGGAACTCACAAAATCTATTAAGTCCACTATTACCGCCGCGTGGGTTCTGCTAGGTCGCGCCCACGACGGAAAAGCATACCGTGCGCTCGGCTATAACACCTGGGAAGAATACGTGCGTACCGAATTCGACTTCAGTGTACGAACAAGCTACCGTCTACTCGATAAAGCAGAAGTCGTGCGGGCACTTGAAGAAGCAACACCTGCTGATACCACAATACAGCTCACCAATAAGCAAGTTCAAGAAATCAAACGTGAACTGCCGAAGATCGTACAACGAGTACAACAGGAAACGGAAGGTCAAACCCCGGCTGCTGCCTCGGAGATTGTGGAGAATATTGTCACTCCTACCGCGCCAACACCTCAACAACAAAAACCAGCAGCTAATGAAGAGAAAACACCAGAAGAAATTTCTCAAGAACTTGAAGAAGAGGCTGACAAAATCCTGGAGAACGGTTCAGTAGGTGCGTATTCTGCGTACGGCGCAATGAACCCACAAGCTGACCCATTCAGTACCCAGACCGAGGCGAAAGACGAAAAGGATAGTGCCGATAAGATTTCTGACACACATGTCATTCCTGAACCACCAGAATTTGACAGTTCCGCGCCAGTTACCAATACTAGCAGATCTGACACACCAAAAGAACCACACGATAGCTCCACCCCCAAAGAAACAAATCAGGCACGCACAGCAGAAACAAACATGTTCTGCCTCTACGCCTTCCTCAATAACATCGCTGCGGCACCATTCCCCGAAGAAGCTATTCATCTTGTACCACCAGAACGCGAAGAGGAAACAGTAGTCGCTGTTCAAGCAATCAAACTCTGGGCTGAAATCTTCCTAGAAACATGGTATGATGAACACCCAGAAACCGACTACGAAAAACTCATGTCCGAATAGCAATCCCTACAGTTGATATAACCGACAGTAAAGAATTCAAAACCTATCACCACAGAGTGAGGGACAACAGGAAAGAGAACTTATGGCCAGCCTAGCAGCCCGCGCGAAACGCTCCGAACAATACGCACAAACCGGTGAAGCTACCCCTGAACCAGTAACCACGCAAGCCACACCAGTAGAACCTAAACTAGTGACACCTACCAGCACACCTATTGTTGTGACTGGCAGAGTACCTTCGGCTATTGTGACTAACAAAACTCAAGAAGAGAAAACTACTAGTACCTTGGAGAATGCCGAGTTCTTGAACGACACACCGGCCAATAACCAATCAGGCTCTAAAACTCCTACGGAAGCGCCAAACCCTGCGACACCGAAACCCGAAGATGTGCCAGCATCTACACGAGAAACCTACGGTACCTCTGTACCAGAGGAGCAACAGACACAAAACGTCTACACTGGTGCGCAACCCGTCACTAAGGTTGAAGCATCAGACGCTAACATTCGTGTACAGCCCGCCAACATTATTATGGCGATCAACGTATACAACACACTGCGCGACCTCGATAAAGAGAAACTGGTGCGTGTCGCCAGCTTCTTCAAAAATGATGGTAAGAGCCTGGATGAAGCAACTGTTGCTGTCATCAATTACAACCCGGCCATTAAAAACCTGCTACGTAACTTCAAGGCCATGACAGAGCTCAAGGTGGGTCACTATCAGGCGCTTGCTGCTTTGTATGTGCGTGACCTGTTCGACAATGAAGATGGTGAGCAGACCGTAAGCGCACTCTACGACCTGGTGACAGCACTCACCGACAGTAAGGCTGAGAAGCCAACTTCGCCGACCGAGTACTCACTCAGTATCTCTGAGGAAGCCCAAAAGATCGACGAAACAGTCTACGAAGCAGTCGCAACGGTGGAAGAGCTTATAAAAATTGTAGATAAGAGCTAAAATATAGATAAGCAGATGGTAAAGGGTTATGTGTGAAACCATACGACATTAAAACACGAATCATAGATAACAATCTTGAAATAACAGGTTTAGACGTCAATCAGACCGCATCCCAAGCATTCATGATAACGTTACATAAACTACTCACACATAACCCTGCCACTCGCGGCGTTACCGTCGCACACCAAGGGCAGGAAGTGACACTCACCTGCCCTCTTTTAGCGCCCTATAGGCGTGCTATCGTAAAAGTACTCTCCTACTTCCGGGATAACATTAGGTTGCTGGGAGAAACTACAACTACTCTAGGGCAGCATCTCCAATATGGGGGAGTGGTTACCTACCATCCGGGGAATAAAACCTTCCTGGTTGCTCCCGTGTTTTTTGAAGGGTTCAGTCCAGAGGCATCTCAAGTGCTCGCTAACATGGGCGGCTACCCTGTTTCTAAACCTATCACAGGGTACACCGGAGAACTACACGCCCTACAAGATCATGACATCAGTAAGCTCGGGTTTGTACACGCTGACACCCAGACCATGCGGGATAAGAAAAAATCCTTAAAAACTCTCGCAGATAAATTAGAATCTTTCGGGTTCACTTCACTGTACGAGCTTTTACTGAATCGTCCTCGCACTTATATTGACAAATCTCAACCACAAAGCATTGAAGAACTCACCTTCGAAGAAGAAGCAACTATTATTGGTGACATCGCGTTTGCCGACCATATGCGTAATGATGCTGGCACTAAGTTCCGTATCAACCTTGAAGGCGGCGGCACGGTTACCGTAACATTCTTCCGGCAAAAGTGGCTCAAAAACAAATACCCTGTAGGCACTCAGGTGCTCGTGACCGGAGTGGTGAAAGAGTTCCAAGGCCGCCCCGTGATCACTGGCAAAAGTATCGAATCATTAGATGTTGGCCGTGACATCCCAGTCGTCCCTATCTATAAGCAGTCACCAAGTAAAGGTATTACCACGAAGGTGATCTCTAATTTGGGTGCGTACACTACCCCTCCAGCATGAGTGAGGTGTATGCTGGGTTGGACGCTTTAGCCTGGTACGAGATGGTGTACACACAAATATTGTTGCGTTCAGCAGCACGCACTGTAACCGGTGCTCAAGGTGTCACGAACCCTGACCAGCAGAACCTTGTAACCCGAGTAGTAGAAAGTCTCCCGTACCAGCTGACGGGCGACCAGACTAAGGCTGTACAGCAAGTCCTACATATGATGGGAAGCGACACACCGATGTCTGCTATGCTTTCTGCTGATGTTGGTGCTGGAAAAACTATTGTACAAATCCTGGGATGTTTGATCGCGGTATCGGCTGGCCGCCAGGCGGCGCTGGTGGCACCAACCGAGATACTGGCACGTCAGCTTCACAAGAGCTTACAGGACGTTCTAGAGTGTGCTAATCTCACTGATACGGTGCGGGCAGAATTCTTGTATAGCGGCGCTAAAGCTTCGGAAAAGAAACGAATCACCACCGGTCTCAAAGACGGTGACATCAATATTGTGGTGGGCACACACAGTATACTATCCGACAAGATTAGTTTCCAGGATCTAGGGTTTGTGTGTTTTGACGAGCAGCAAAAGTTTGGTGCTCGGCAGCGCACAGAAATACTAGGTCGCCAAGAAGACGGCAGCATCCCTGACTTCATGATGGCAACAGCGACACCTATCCCTCGGTCTATCGCGCAGGCCATGTTCGGTGATGTTACTCTCCTGGAAATTAAAGAGAAACCAGCTGGGCGTAAACCAATCCGCACCATCTGGGTTCCAGAAAACCCGAATGATACCACCCTCACCTACAGTACCCCGATGTGGGATGATGTGCGCGCCGAGCTTGATCTCGGGCACCAAGCCTTTGTGATTACTCCGCTGGTGGAGGACTCTGACAGGGTTGATGCGGCATCCGTCAAAAGCACCCATAAGGCTTTACAGTCTATTGCTCTACAAGGATATAAAGTTGCCTGCGTCTGGGGCAAAATGAAACGTGCCGAACAAGAACAAATCATGGCTGACTTCCGGGATGGCAAATATGATGTTCTCGTAGCGTCCACTGTGGTAGAAGTTGGGGTAGACATACCTAATGCTACCCGCATGGTTATCCTCAGTGCGGAAAGGCTCGGCGCTTCAAGTCTTCACCAGATCCGTGGACGTGTCGGTAGGAATGCTTATGACTGTGTGTGCTATCTTGTGTCCGCAGGCACCACAGAATCAGCGCAACGTAGGCTTACTTCTCTGGTAGAAAATCAAGACGGTTTCGCTATTGCTAAAGAAGATCTGCTAACCCGTGCTGAAGGTGACGTTCTTAGTAGTAACCAATCTGGTGGGCGTGCCGCAAAATTTGCGACACTTCGGTTCCATTCACACATGTTAGAGGCCGCAGCACAGAAGGCAGACAACATCTTGGATTCACAGTATGTCGAAGAAGCAATACGTGATGCTAAATTAATGTTCAGTGAAGCAGAAATCTTGCGATAAACAAGGGTAAGGTCAAAAGGGATGATTTGGAAAATTATTACTGATGCGGCGCAATACGCAGGGGATCGGATACTTGATCCGCGAACATTCATCAAAGACATCAGAAAACTATATAACAACCCCAACAAAGAACAACGTAAACGCCAATACCGCACCCTCTGGGTTATTATCGGTGTATGCGCCGTCCTCGGCATTGCCCTAGATGTTTTCACACCTTTTGAGCACGTCTTCATGTTTCTGCGTTCTATCGTGGCTATTGTGATGGCAGTACCCATGTTCATGCTCACTTACAGTTTCTCACTATGGTTACATAAACGGAACCTTGCCTCCGCTACCCCTGAAAAACCTTACACTGAGTTGCGGTTCCGTTCACAATTTACCTATTCTCGCCGTATGTCACTACTAGCTATTGGTTCTACTGCGTGTATTGTTTTTGCGTCTCTAGCGCTACAGCGTGGCGGGGCATATACGTTCGTTTTCTCAGTCGTCATGGTTATCATCTATAGCCTAATCGTGTTTGCTCGGCAAACCTCAGATGAGGCAAGGAACATTGCTCTTGGGGTGGGTGCTAACCCTCAAGAAGATAGTCTACAGAAAACTATTGATCGTGGTATCCGTGACCGTGAACGTCGCAAGGAACGCGCCCAGCAGAAAGATAAGGTCAAGAAGGTTCGTAACCGTCGCGGTAAAAAAGCTGCGGAGGAGCTTCAAAACAAGTATGATAAATACAATGAAGTTGTCGATGAAGAACTTACCCTCGATCCTGACTATACCTTTGATCAAGTAGCTCAAGATGTGAACAAGATCAAGGATACTGGTGTTGAATCGTAAGCTACCTATCACTAACTAGGTTTTAGGGCAGGAACATTTAGATGTTCCGGCCTTTCCTATCGACCAATACAACAACAGTAACACTCGGTAGCCGGTTCATGAAAAAGCGCTGCTATCATTCTGATAACCAACCCACAGCAGGGATATATTCACACCCTAAAACGGGCTACGAAACTGATGGAGAAAAACTTTGGAATTCACAGGAACATACGAGAAACCAACCACGTTGGACTACGTTTCACTCAACGCGCTACTAGCCGCTCCTGACGAGAACGGTGGGTACAATCTCGACGCAGACAAACAGGCGGTACACCAGTACTTCCTGGAGCATGTCAATCAAAACACTGTATTCTTCCACACTCTCAAAGAAAAACTGGAATACCTCGTCAATAATGAATACTATGAGAAAGAATTCCTGGAACAGTACAGTGAAGAATTCATCAAATCACTCTACCAGCGAGCCTACGCCTACAAGTTCAGGTTCCAATCCTATCTGGGTGCCCTAAAATACTACACATCCTACACCCTCAAAACCTTTGATGGCACCCGATACTTGGAACGCTACGAAGATCGTGTAACCGCCGTCGCACTATACCTCGCCCAGGGAGACGAAAAACTAGCAGAACACATGCTGGACGAAATGATGACTGGACGGTACCAGCCCGCAACCCCCACCTTCCTTAACGCTGGTAAAAAGCAACGTGGCGAACTTGTGAGCTGCTACCTGCTCGACACCTCAGATAACATGGAATCTATTGGGCGTAACCTCCTCAACTCGCTACAGCTCTCCAAACGCGGTGGCGGTGTAGCTGTCAACCTGACAAACCTCCGTGAAACCGGTGCACCCATCAAATACACGGAAGGTGCAAGCTCAGGCGTGATCCCCGTCATGAAGCTGCTGGAAGACGCATTCTCCTACGCGAACCAGCTCGGTTCACGTCAAGGCGCGGGAGCAGTGTATCTGAACGTACACCACCCCGACATTATGCGTTTCCTTGATACCAAGCGAGAAAATGCAGACGAAAAAATCCGTATCAAGACCCTATCAGTTGGTGTTATTATCACTGATAAGATGGCGGAACTCGTGAAAAATAAGAACGCTATCATGTATACGTTCTCGCCCTACGATGTTCAGAGAGAATACGGGAAACCTTTCTCAGAAATCAACATCACTGAAGAGTACGACAAACTCGTCGAAAACCCGAACATCCGCAAGTACGAGATCAAACCGCGTGAGCTGTGGAACACTATCGCAGCTTTACAGTTTGAGTCCGGGTACCCCTACATCATGTTTGAAGACACTGTGAACAAGGCAAACCCGATTCATGGCAAGATCACCATGAGTAACCTCTGCAGCGAAATTCTCCAGGTATCCGAACCATCCACTTACGATGAGGACAACCAGTACGTCACCGTTGGTCGGGACATCTCCTGTAACCTCGGTTCCATGAACATTGCTAAAGCAATGGCATCTCCAGATTTCGGGCAAACCGTTGAGACCGCCATCCGCTCCCTCACCGCTGTGAGCCTCATGTCGAACCTCAAAGCGGTACCGTCCATCGAGCGGGCTAACCGGCTTTCTCACGCTATCGGGCTGGGGCAGATGAACCTCCACGGGTACCTGGGCGCATCCAAAATCTACTATGACTCGGAAGAGGCTATCGACTTCACCAACATCTACTTCTATACGGTGCTTTACCATGCGCTGCGCACATCAAACATGATCGCCTGCGAGCGCGGAGAGAAGTTCTACAACTTTGAGAAGTCAAAGTATGCTTCTGGTGAGTTTTTCGATAAGTACCTCACGGGTGAGTTTGGGAAGATCAGGACGGAGAAGGTGCGTCAGCTGATTCAGGGTTCGTCCCTGGTCCCGCCGACGGTGGAGGACTGGAGGCAGCTGAAGGAAGACGTTATGGAGTATGGTTTGTTTAACCAGAATCTTCAAGCTGTCCCGCCGACTGGTTCCATCTCGTACATTAACGGTTCGACGTCTTCTATTCACCCGATTGCTGCCCGCATTGAGAAGCGTAAGGAGGGTAAGACGGGTCGTGTCCATTTCCCGGCGCCGGGTATGACGAATGATAATGTTGAGTTCTTCGCGGATGCGTATGAGCTCGGGTATAAGCCGATTATTAATGTGTATGCGGCGGCGCAGGAGCACGTAGATCAGGGTCTCTCACTCACCTTGTTCTTTAGGGATACTGCGTCTGTCTCGGATTTGGTGAAGGCGCAGCGGTATGCACACCATAAGGGTATTAAGACGCTGTATTATGTGCGTATTTCTCAGGCGGCCCTGGCTGGTACTGAGGTTGATATGTCGTGTGTCTCGTGTACACTCTAATGTGACATGAAACTGGTCGGGCCGGGAACACAACACTCAGATGGGTTGTGTTCCCGGTTTTATTATACCTATATGCTATATTCTTTTGAAATGAATATGAAGGGTGGTAACCTTACGTGGATAATGGTATTGCTGTGCAGGTGACTCCGCAACCTGCTGACGAGTTTTTGAATGAACGGTATCTGTCGTATTCTCAGCATGTGGTACAGCAGCGTGCCCTGGTGCGTTCGGACGGTCTGAAACCTGTACAGCGGCGTATCCTGTTTGCTATGCTCAAAGCTAACCTGCTGCCGGATAGGCCGCATATGAAAGCCGCTACTATTGCTGGTAGGGTTATGGAGTACCACCCACACGGTGACGCCCCTATCGTTGACGCTATGGAAACCCTCACCGTCACCCACACTATGCGCGTACCCCTGCTGGACCCGCACGGGTCTATGGGCAATAACTTCGGTAACCGCCCACCATCAGCCCGCTACTGGGAAGCCCGCCTATCGGAATCCGGATACGAACTTGTCAAAGACACCCCAGAACACGCTCTCCCTATGGGTTTGAACTATTCTGGTGAAATGCCAGAACCAAAACTTATTCCATCACGATTCCCTGTTGACATTATCAACGGTTCTCAGGGTATCGCCGTCGGGTTCGCAGCGAACATCTTCACCCACAACCCAACAGAGGTGATGAACGCCTGTATCGCACTCAACAACAACCCAGACATGACACTCGAAGAGCTCATGAAAATCATGCCAGGCCCAGACTTCCCTACCGGAGGCACCATCACCAACATTGAAGGTATCGAAGACTACTACCGCACCGGCAAAGGCACCATCACCCTCACCGGCACCTACCAAGTAAACGACATTGGCCGCGGCAAAAAACAAATCGTGTTCACCGAAATACCCTACAAAGTAGACATCAACAAACTAGTCGCCTCCACGAAAGAACACGCTGAAAAAGGCACCCCAGGATTTGAAGGTATCTCCAGCGTCAAAGACCTCTCCGACCTTCGACACCGCACCCGTATCGCCATCGAAACGAAACAAAGCGCAGACCACCAGGTAGTGCTGGATGCTCTCTTAAAAAAAGCAAACTTCCGCACCAAACTCAGCGCCAACATGACCGTCCTCATCGGCGACACGCCACAACAGGCAGGGATACTCACTATACTGCGTGAGTTCTTACAGATGCGCCGCACCTGCGTCACCAACAAAACCTTATACCAGCTCGGCGTTATTGATAAGAAACTAGAGAGCCTATCTGCGCTCGCAGCTGTACTGTTAGACCTGGATAAGGCTATCAGTATCATCCGAAACGGCAAAAACACTGATGACGCGAATAAGAATCTCCGTCAAGCCTTCAACATCAGTGAATCACAAGCCACCTACGTGCTCTCCGTCCCGCTACGCAGGCTCACGCAGGCTGACCGCGACGACATTCTCCAACAAACCAACAAACTCAAAGAAGAAAAAACCAGGCTAGAGACAATCCTCAGCAGTGAAGAAGAACTCAACAACCAAGTAGAGCAAGAGCTCCAAGAGACCCTACAAGTTA
>QWCF01000716.1_pt1 | contig 11503 bp, 11 predicted proteins | sample 1972521 | NCBI WGS metagenome assembly QWCF01 (sample SAMN09866715, study PRJNA288562) | Human oral metagenome isolate term4_saliva, whole genome shotgun sequencing...
AAGAGTTACTGAATTTTTCACCACAATTTTTTGATCAATTAGATTTTTTATAGTAGTTAGGTAGGCTACTGGTGTTGATAATTTCAATGCACATGAGTAGTCTACTAATAGAAACGACATCGCCTTCGCGAATGATCTTGTAAATAAATACGTTAATCCCATCGCTAAGAAGTTATATTTTACGATGCTGTCGGCTAACTTAATATATTTGTAATGATATGTATCTTCTCTACTTTCAGAATCTTTCATCAATTGAATTAGATGATGAATACGACCATTAACTTGTGGATTTTCAACTTTCAGCTTAATCTCACCATTAACAACTATCGTATTAGAATAAACCTTATCTCCGATATTCTTCACAACGGGAAAACTCTCTCCTGTCAATGAACTTTCATCAATACTAGCCCCCTCACTCATCACAATACCATCAAATAAAATTTCATTACCTTCTGAAACTAAGATTATATCGTCTTTTTTCACCTCTGCACAAGTTATTTTTCTATTACCATCTTCTTCAACAAGCCAGATTTCTTTATCCATAGAAGTTAAACTTTGTTCTAGTACTTTTACAGATTTCTTCTCAGACCAGTTATTTAGAGCTTCACCTAATTCTAAGATGAACATAATAGAACTCGCCGTTTCGCGAGCACCCGTAACTAACGACACTAGGATTGCTGCAGAATCTAGTGTTTCCATAGTAACTTGCTTGCGTCCTAATAATTTTAGCGTATCTTTTAAATATCCTGATGCTTTCCACCATGTGTGAATAGCTCTAAGTGGAAGTGGCACGAATAGCTTAGACATCGCACGCCAAAACAAGGCATCTATGATAATTGAATAAGGACTTTCTTCAGCTACTACAACTGGATTTTCATAACAATCCTTAACTCTTACTTTATCTACTAGTTTAAAGAATTGTTGTAAACAATAGCTACTTCCTTCTTTAAACATAACAATAAAAGTGTACTCATCTTGATAAAAGTCCACTTTTTGTATGTTTTCGATTTTGGATGCCTGTTCTTTAAAATATACTTTTACATCTGGTGTTAAACGAAAATTAACTCTAACTCTCGCTCTTGCACTCGAAAGATGTAGTATTTTGAAATCCATCTTATTTTTCCTCTAATTCTTGAAGATTGCTTTCTCTTTTTTCTTTTTCGTATAAGTCTTTAGCATCCGCTACAACATCATCAGCATGTTGCTTGATATTTGATACTGTTCCTTCTACTCCATCTTTTGCTTTGTATAGTTTTGATAAAACAACTGAGTAACCTTTCTTCGCATCTTTACTTGATAAAAGTTTAAGACCGAAAGTCCCGAATGCTACTCCTCCTGCAAATACTCCTGGTGTTTTAAGTGCTGCTTTAGCAACTTTTAATACTTTAATTGACATATTTATTTCCTCCTTAATAATACTTTATTATAATCATATTATATCATTTTACAATATATATGTAAATCCTAATATATCAAGCATAAAACTATCTTAATTAAGTTTTATAAAACTTTTTATCTCAAAAAATATTCTTACTTTTCTCAGACTTGTATATACATAAATTTAATGCTATATTTGGATTTTATTTTTTATTAAAACCTTATTATGTCAAAGTTTAATAGTAACTATCATCTATCCTTTTCTATAATTTAACTCTAAAAACACCATATCTCATAAATCTTCGCAAGGGAAACTTAAATTCCCAAGGTAATATTTCTTCTCTTAACTGTAGTAAACTAACTTGTTTATTAATGTAAGATATATCATTATTTTTTATATTTTAGATATTTTTTGATAATACTTATGTTGTGTTACTAATATTTTTTACTTCTCATTTTCTTTTATATATTTTTTAATCAAGGAAAACCTTATTTGTGATATAATAGCTATGTTAGAAAATATACTATACAAATGTTCTATATTATTTTTTATTAAAAATCATTTGTTAAATATTTAGAAATAAGGAGCACATTATGATTTATATTATTGGACTTGGACCTAATGACAGTTCAAACATTAAGGAAAATATTAAACAACTTTTACTAGATAACACTAATGCTAAGGTTATCGCGCGTACTAAGGAGCATCCTGCGATTTCTTTCTTAGAAGAAAATAATATCGCGTTTGAAACTTGTGATAGATTTTATACAGAAAGTGAAAACTTCAAAAATACATACAATGGTATTGCAAATTATATTCTTGAAGTGGATGAGACTAACGATGTAATGTATCTTGTTCCTGGGCATCCTATGGTTGCTGAGCTAACTACTCAACTTCTAATAAACAGTGATAAAGACGTAAAAATCGTTGGTGGTGAGAGCTTTTTAGATTCTTGTTTTAACGCAGCGAAGTTCGATCCTGTTGAAGGATTCTCTCTTGTTGATGCCACTGCACTTGAGACGTTAAGACAGGTTAATCCACTACAACACCTACTTATTACTCAATGTTATGATGATTTAACTGCGGCTAATGTCTCAGACGAACTTATGTCATTTTATCCTTATAATTATGAGGTTACAGTTATTGAGCAAGCCGGTGCGGAAAATGAGAAAATTTACACTGCTCCTCTACATGAACTTTCAGCTGTGGTTGGAGAGGATGTAAATAACTTACGCGCTTTGTATATCGCACCATTAAAAGATCGACTTAGCTTTAATATCAAAGACTACACTAAAGAATTTGATGAAAATGATGAAACTACAGAAGCTGATTTAGTAGAAAAATTAGAAAAACTTGTCGCAGATCTTAAAGAAAATTTAAACCGAGAAGAAGACTATACAAGCGATAATTCAAAATTACTGGCTGAGATTATAAATACATCACTTGATTTCACAATAGCTAGCGATAATTACTACGAACTTAGTAACATTCTTTATGAAATGAAAGCAGACAGACAAAAATAATTTTATAATAAGGATAATAATATGGACAAGATATTAGCTTTTAGCAAAAAATTATTAAAAGAAGTTATTGATAAAAATTCAGTCGTTGTTGATGCTACAGCTGGAAATGGAAATGATACATTATTTCTAGCGAAGACTTCAGCTAAAAAGGTCTATGCATTTGATATCCAAGAATTGGCAATAGAAAACACTATGAGGCTAATTAAAGAGGCTGAGCTGACAGATAAATGCAAGGTTATTCTTGATTCACACTTTGAATTTGATAAGTATATAGATAAAAAAATCCGTGCAGTTGTCTTTAATCTAGGATATCTACCAAATGCAGATCATGAGATTACTACACTAGCCAAGACAACACTTGCAACGATTAAAAAATTTTTATTACACCTAGAAATCGGTGGACGAATCATTATTGTTGTCTATTGGGGACATGAGAATGGTAAAGTGGAAAAAGAAGCATTGTTAAATGAACTTCAAAATCTCGATCAAAAACAAGCTGAAGTATTGGTTTATCAATTTATAAATCAGAAAAACAACGCACCATTTATTATTGCGATTGAAAAGAGAAAGGAAATTTCATGCGAGAAATAGAAATAGAATTTAAAAACTTACTAACAAAAGATCAATATGCGTCACTATTTGAAAAATATGACTTAAAGAATTCTGAAGAAATAATAAACAAAAATTTCTACTATGATGATGCAGATGAAAGTTTCAAGAAAATTGGAGCAGCACTAAGAATTCGTGATACAAATAAAAAAACAGAAATGACTCTGAAGGTAAAAGGTGAAACTCAAAATGTTGAGATAAACGTACCTCTTGATGAAAGATATCCAAAAGAGCCGACGGTACTGCCGATTTTACCGAACGAAATTATCACTGAACTAGAGCAAATGAACATGAAGATTAAAACTCCAATGCTGATTCAAAAAATCGAGACGTTAAGACACGAAATCACTTTAGAAGAAGGCTTATTGGTACTTGATGAGACAACATTTATCAATGATATCGTTGATTACGAATTAGAATTCGAGACAAAAGATTATGAAACAGGATTAGTCGCATTCGAGAAATTATTAGAAGAAAATAATATAGACAAAAATCCTGCAAAACCAAAAATAGCAAGAGCTGTTGAGTATTCAAAACGATAAACTAAAATATATCAAAATAACCTCTCTTTGTATTTTATTCAAGAACACTAGTTTCAATAAATATACAAAAGAGGTTTTTATATTAATCAAGATATTATTTTAAGCCGCGCTTCTTTAGCTAATCCAAAAATGGAAATTTTGACCCTTTTCTCCATTTTGAATTCTTTTTTTATTTCGATTTCTTAAAAAAGTGTATATGATAACTCATAGACGCAGTGGTTTATTAATATCTAATTTCGCTTTATGAAAACTTTTTAGATATCTAATAAACTTTACGGCGGTAACTCAAACAAAATTTTGTTTCTTCGAAATCACAATTTTTGAGTCACTCCTATTCTTCTTTGAACTTCACACCATTATCTTTCAGTTTTTTGATAATACCTACTCCGATACCATCTAGTTTTTTCAGTTCCTTTTCTGTATAACATTCGATAATTTCTTTATTATACAATTCTACATCGATAAACTTGTTCAATTGTTTTTCCATTCCTTTGAAGACAGGATCTTCTTTCATATCTTCTTTAGACACAGATTTACGTCCTTTAACAATCAGGCTTTGTTTTTTCTCTATATCTTCTCTATAGAATTTCTCTAATAATTCATAATGATATTTGTTAGTCAGATATTCTTTAGCAATACCCGCTGCAAAGTGCATTTCAAAAGCTTTTTCCTTATTAGCACCTCTCTCAAAATCCGGTGTTCCCACTATATAATCAAGAACCTTGTTAAACCTACCTTTAAAAATATTACCCGTGCACTCATTAAGATTTTTTAGCTTCGTCATATAATAATGAGCTTCATCAAATTTTTCTTGATTTATACCAAAGATACTTAACAATAGCAGTGTCGCTTCTGATTCTTCATAATCAAAGCAATCGATATGATCCATCAATAAACTTTCTCTATCCAGGCGAACATACATAAGCGTCAAGAGATCTATCACCTCATGAAAATCACTTGGATTCGCCATCAACATAAGCTCATATAATTTCGCAGCTTCTTCATTCATACCAGCCTTACTATAATATTCTGCCAAAACATCAGATATTATCATCTGTTCAGAATCTTCATCATTATCTGAGTACATGATATCCTCTTCCAACTCTATAGCTCTCTCAATAGCATCTTTATTTTCCTCATGAAGCTCACGTAAGGCACTTATTTTGTCAACGACACTCATATCTCCTTCATCAATTGCATCAACATAATCACTAAGCGGAGCATCTACCTCATAACCTTTGTCAACTAAATTGTAAATACGTTCAAATACCTCGGTAGCCTCTTCCCTACTAGAAAAATGCTTCCCTTCGGTTTTTAAAAACTCTTTAAGCAATATTTCAAATTCTCTATCATGTTTTACCATAAGTCATCCTCCATAAGTTCCATCTGAATATCAAACTCACTATCATCAGCGAACATTACACCGTTTAAATGTAGGTTTCTAATAGTCCCCTTACCTAAACCTTTTATTTTAAGAAATTCTGACTTCGTGATTTTCAAGAAATCTTCTTTTGTTAATAAAAAGTTCTCGTGCATAATTTTTAATTCCGTGTCTCTAATTGCCATAAATGATCTATCTCGTTTCATATCAGCAACTGTTATTTCTTTACGATCCGCATACTTATCCAGCTCGTCTCCAATTACATATTCACTTTCTCTCACATGCATAAGGAAGTCGAAGTAGTACTCTTTACTTATGAAATAATCAAATTTTATAACCGTATTAAGTGCTTCAAGATACTTGCAATCATCATCTGTACTGAACTCTATCAGTTTAGGATTAGCAATTCTATCTAACACATCCGAAATGTATTTATTATTTTTTATCAATTTATTATAGAATGCAACTGCCTCTTTCTCCTCACCTTGCATCAAGTAATAGAAAACTTTCGATAATAAAACCACATCATCATTTTTACCACGTTTACTCATAAGTTTATAGTAATGGTTAAGCATTATGAAGTCATTTAATATAAGACTAGCCACAATAAAATTATGATACATCGGTAATAAAATTTCGTCAGCCATATCTAAAGCCATATAAAAAGGTTTATAGGCATCCCAAACTTTATTGTATAGCTTATTTCCTAGATAGAATTCCGCAAGATGGTGGCAAACTATTAGATGAAGGTAATTAATTGGAAATAGTTTACCCTCCACAAAACCTTCTTCAAAAGTATATACTTCATCTTTTAGGCGTAGTAATGCTAATTCTATTTCATATTCTGTACAATCTTTACTAACAATTTTCCAGACTCTAGCATCCACATTATACTTAGATAAAGCTATTGCATCTTCAATATAAATTGCATATTTAGGATCATCAATATTCTCAATAAATTCTGTAAAAAGTTTCATCGATTCCTTAAAATCAGATTCAAGTTCTTTAGAAGAAAATTTAATCCTACTATAGCCATGATTAAGCTCGAAGTCTCTATATGTTTTGTTCCTAATTCCTGTATATCCTTTTTTATTAACAGGAAATTCTATAATTTTTTTATTATTCATGTCTGCCTCCTCCTTCTTTCTTGAGTAAATCTATAAAATTTACAGAGATTTTAACAATCGACTTTTGTATTAAAATTTTTATAAAATTCACCCTTTCTTCAACTTTATTCTACACCATATTTTAATATAATACAAACTTAACAATCAGCAAATTGCTAAATATGAAGAATAAAAAATAATTTATGGGAGTTAACGGAAATAAAAAAACTTATCTCATACTTAATAAGACAAGATTCTTTATAACTTCACGTAGTGACATATACTGATAAAACAAGAGAAGTAGATAGCCATTTAAACTCAAAACGCACATACTTCACTTGTGTCTGAATATTAAATATAATATAAAAAGCCAATTGAACTAGCACTTCAATTGGCTTTCGTGATGAAATTTTATAGACATTTCCCATTCACTTTCCTATATTTTATCACATACCTTTTCTTGTTATCAATTCATTCGAAGGCATATCCTCTATCCCTTCTCCTATTTACATAATCTTAAAAATGTAACTTTAATCTTAATATTAATAAGGAAATCTTTTCTAAGATAACTTTTAGTGATATAATAAAGGTAGGCTACTTGCCCAAAAGGGAGGTGGTGAAATGGAGATAGACATCTCTCAAATCCTTGTGAATCTATTATCGGGAGTTATACTTCTTTTAATAGAGTACTATCTGCTAAAGAATAATCACAAGAAGAAGTAGTCTTTTTAGCCCACGACGCATACTCGTCACTTTGTGTGTGAATATTAAATATTAATATAAAAAGCCAATTGAACTAGACCTTCAATTGGCTTTCGTGGTGAAATTTGATAGACATCTCTCATTCACTTTCTTATATTCTACCACATATCTTTTCTTGTTGTCAATTAATTCACCAGCTCCGGTATAGTAAAATTATTACAGAAGGGATAAATTCCTGTAAACTATAAATTGCGACACTCACAGAAAGGAACTTATTCACATGAGTATCTCAACATAGATTTTCATCAAAATGAGAGTAGCTCAAAAATCGTGATTTTAATTGTCACATCACCTCAACAAAGTTCATTAAATACCTAAAAAGCTCTTATGAAGAAAATTTAGATATCAATAAACTACTGCGTCTTTGAGTTCTCGTTTATAACAAGGACTTTAGGAACATCTCCGAAAAAATATTATAACTCCACTTCCCCATACTCAAAATCATTGTTCTCTTCAAATTCTTTGAATGTAGGAAGTTTTTTATCTTTCTCCGAAATAATCGCTTTTGATAAATCAATCTGCTAATCAATTGCAAGCTCTTTGTCATCGAATGCAATACCTGCATCTGCTTCTGCATTATAATAATTATCACACTTATACATGAAGTTAACATTAGGTGTTAAAGTCACAAAACCATGAGCAAACCCTCTAGGAACTAAAAGTTGTCTTCTATTGTGTTCTGAAAGGATAAAACTCTCCCACTGACCATATGTAGGACTGCCTTTCCTAAGATCCACAACCACATCTAATACTTCCCCAGTCACTACGCAAATAAGTTTTGTTTGCGTAGCATTTCCTCTTTGAAAATGTAATCCACGAACAACACCAGCTTCAACTGATAACGAATGATTGTCTTGAACAAAGTTAAAATCTATACCTAGTTTTTTATACTTCTCTTCAGAATAATTCTCCGTAAAGAAACCACGTTTATCTTCAAAAACATCTGATTCTATTATTTTTACATCTTTTAATTTTACATAAAAAACCTTCACTCCAAACTGCTTCTATTATATGATTAGACAAATTCGTTTCATTCTTGATTGTACTGTATTTAATTCTTTTTTTCTAATGGAAGTTATTATGTGATATATAAAAAATTAAAAAAATTACAGAAAAGATAACCTTTCTGCAACTTTTTCTACATTAAAATCTTTATTTTTCACTTTTATTAGATTTATCTTCTGTAATTTGCTTACTATTTGCCCAAATTTTTTGTTGTGAAATAACACTCGAAAAAACTGGTATTTTATCCGATAACACCGGATACATAAGTGTACCTTTGATTAATGCATAAATAAAAGAAAAGAAAATTACAGACAACAATGAAATAACCATGGTTATATTTATTTCATCATGATGAAGAAAATTATAGATATAATTTTTAATACATATAGGAGTATTTTCTCGTATTGCTACAGTAATATTGATTGCTATTACTATAAATAAAATCTCAGACTTTTTATTTTCCCAAAATAATTCCATTTCAGAATCAACATCAAATTTTATAGGATTAGATTCCTCCAGAGGCTTAGACATTTTATAAAAATAATACAAACTTTTCTTTGATGCCAACCAATCTATAAGCTTGTAACCAAGATATGAAATAATCACTGACCATAGTTTCAAATAGCTAAAACTAAAGATAATTAAATAGAGAGCTATTATTTCTATCAATCCAATATTTCTTTTAAAAACAAAACTAAGAAACCATTTTAATAATAATACTAGCACAGCTAATATCACGACTATTTTCAATTCATACCAAGAAACTTTATTTAACCAAACTTTGCAGATTAAAAATATTACGGGAATAACTTTCATTAAATCCCATAAAAAAACAAGTGTACTTTTGATTAAGAAATAATATACTCCTCTTTTAAAATCTCTATTATGGAATTTACTACTTTCTTTATTAACTTGCATTAAAACAATATTTAAAAGTAAGAAAATAAAACATATCCAAATTTTTTCGATATATATACACATATACAATACTTCAAACAAAAGTATAATAGAAATATACCCAATTTCTATTAACATATGTATTTTACTTCTCTCTTCTGGAATATTTCTTATTACTTTTATACCAATACTATCACTGATTAAAACCTTTAACTTATCTATAAAATTACTAATATTATTCACCCTTTCTATATATTAAATAAATTTAATATTTTTTTATACTTTGCATATTAAAACATTTCTCAAAATAAAAACATGAATTATTCAATAAAAATTTCTACATTACAAATGTTAATATACAATCTATTATAAATCAATTAAATATGCTTTTATCGACCTATAATAACATTTCTTTTAAAATTATAACTAATATAACACTTATCTCTGGCTCCTAGGAAACTCTTTCCACATTCAACGAAGAATCAAATATGGTATTAGATCTTGTTTATCTGAGACGCTATATCTCTTCTTTTTTGTCCTTCTTTATATTCCAAAATTCAAAAAAATTATACATAAATGTTAATGGATATATCGAAAATAGAACAGCCATTATGAGCCTTTTAGATATAGATTCTGGGGTAAGATTAATAGAAAAAAATGCAAATATTGTTATCAATAATAACAACTGTTTATTAATAAATAATATTTTTTTTAGTATTATCTCATCGTATCTCATTTGTTTAGGAGATACCAATATTGTTAGTAGAGTAGCTATTACTATCACTAATAACATATAATTAGGATAATTTAAAATATTATATTTATCAGGAATTGTTTGTTTTAATTTAAAAGTTATTTCTACTAATATCACCATTATACTTATCAAACCAACAACAAATAATAAATAGTACAAAGAAATTAAAAAAATATTTTTTATATTATTACTTAACATATTACATAAGTTTAAATATAATATTGCAAACACCATAAAAAATACTGTTACCTTTAATTTAAATTCCCATTCAAATCCATTAGCATGTGGTATATAAAAAAGAACCATCGCCAATATACATATTATTAATCTAACTGAAATTATCTCTATATCAACTCTTATTAGCTTCTTATCTTTATTTTTTGATAATTCTTCTACCTTATGTTCTAACTTGCTTACTCTCTTTACAATTCTATTAGTTCTGCGTTTTAGTTTTTTCTGATTTTTCATTATTTTTTTTGTCTTACTCAGATTATTTACTATTTTCATTTTTTATCATCACACTCCTTTTTTAAAAAATTATATCACAATTTCAGTTAACTCAAAAAATTATCACTCAAAATAGTTCACTTACATTAGATTACTAGATTATTGAGCCTAATAAACTAGTTTATATTTTCCCTGAACTTTTTCCTCACTAATATAAGTATACGTAATTCATCTCTATATTTCAACTATTTTTGTATTAATATTAGTTATTGATATTTTTTGAAATTCCTATCTTTCATGTTATAATTAATAATGATTAGTAACAAATCTTACAATATTTAAAAGGAGCGAGAAAATGATATACGCAGGAATATTAGCTGGTGGAACAGGAACTAGAATGGGAATAAGCAATATGCCAAAACAATTCCTAGAATTAGGTAAGAAGCCTATACTTATCCACACAATTGAGAAGTTCTTATTAGAACCTGAAATTGAAAAGATTGTAGTCGGTGTTCATGAAGATTGGGTATCTCATGCAGAAGACTTAGTAGAAAAATATGTTTCAGCGTTTGCTGATAGAATCATTATTACACCTGGTGGTGTTGATAGAAATACAACGATTGAAAATATCATAAATAGAATTAATGAATACAAACCTTTAACTGATGAGGATATTATTGTAACTCACGATTCAGTTCGTCCTTTCATTACACTTAGAATTATTAAAGACAACATACGTCTGGCTAAAGAAAGTGATGCAGTAGATACTGTAGTAGAAGCAGTAGACACAATTGTAGAAAGCACTAATGGAGAATACATTTCAAACATTCCAAACAGAGCTCATTACTACCAAGGTCAAACACCTCAAAGCTTCAAATGTATAGATTTCTTAAATCTATATAACGCATTAGACAAAGAAGAAAAACAAATACTTACAGATGCATGTAAAATATTCGTTATAAAAGAGAAAAAAGTATCACTAGCTAAGGGAGAATACTCTAATATCAAAATAACTACAGTAACTGACCTTAAGATAGCTAAGAGTATGCTAGAGGACGAGTAATATGATAAATCAAATATATCAATTAATTAAACCGAA
>QWCF01002366.1_pt1 | contig 11470 bp, 8 predicted proteins | sample 1972521 | NCBI WGS metagenome assembly QWCF01 (sample SAMN09866715, study PRJNA288562) | Human oral metagenome isolate term4_saliva, whole genome shotgun sequencing...
GCGATAACGCTAATCAACGAACTTCTTGAGGCGATTCCTAATCTTCCAAACGTCCATAGCAATCATGAAGGCATCTATTATGGCAAATTTACGCAGCCAATAGCCTACTTCTTATTAGCTAAAATATTGCTAAACCACGAAGTATATATAGGAGATGATACGATGACTTTCAATATTAATGGTCATCAATTGCCTGCTTTCCAAGCATGTATTGCGTGTTGTGACAAGATAACTCAAGCCGGTTATACCCTTGAAAATAACTATGCTGACAACTTCATTGTACACAATGAGAACTCTAAAGAGAATCTTTTCACTATCCCGATGGACAAGACTCTCTACACCAATAAATTCCTTTATCTCTTCCGAAGCCGTCATTACAGCCACGGAGGTGCCTATAAACAAGACTCTGAAAACGGCACTTGTGCTACACTTTCTACCTTAAAGACCTACGGATATGCCACACCTGAGGAGGACAAACGCTACAGAATAAACTTCTTTAGCGATACCGTTCGCGTGGATGGAAAGTTAGTTTATATGCCCGATGGAGAGCCTTTGGTATATTATCCGACTAAAGTGGCGTTGAGTTTAACTGCAAGTAAATATGAAAAGACAGCCGGAGCACGCATGGCAAAGTATGAGATTGACCGCGCAGCCTTTGATGATGGTCGCCTACAAGACAACGATATTGTGCTCTTTCGCTATGCCGATGTGTTGCTGATGAAGTCAGAAGCACTCGTCAGAAGCGGTAGAAATGGAGACAATGAGCTTAATCTCGTGCGCCATCGCGCTGGAATGCCATCGCGACATGCCACACTTTCCACCCTGCTTGACGAGCGTTTGCTTGAACTTATGTGGGAAGGCTGGAGACGCAATGACCTCATTCGCTTCGGACTTTTCCACAAAGCGTATGACCTTCGGCAACCCATTGAGGGAGAAAGCAGCGGATTTACCACGCTGTTTCCTATTCCGACGAATGTACTTAAGCTTAATCTTAACCTCAAACAAAATCCTGGTTATAAGTAGAAATGCAGGTAAACGGCTTTCTACAACGGTTTCCTCTGCTCCGCATTGCACTCTATTTAGCCATCGGAATCATTGTCGGTGAAGCCTGCTATCCCACACTTGGCACAGGCTTTTGGGCCATTTGTGCCAGTATTGGCCTTGTTGCGGCCTTTCTGTTCAAGCCTCCTAAATGGCAAAACTGCTGTATTCTTTTCGTCACACTGACGCTCGGCGCAGCACTCATCAGCAGGAGTAACCAAAAGGCCGACCGCCCATTGCCCCATGAAATCAGTCATTTCGAGGGAATCATCACAAGCACTCCCACACTGAAAGGCAAGACATGGCGCTGTGACTTGATGCTGACACGACTGAATGGGCAGGCGCTTCACGAGGCCATGAAAGTCAAAACAACTATCCTTAACGACCCCAACAGGCCAATGCAACTACAGGTTTGCAACGGAATCATCGCCACTTCGGTGCTCAACAAACCACAAAACCATTGGAAAAACGCATCTTTCGATTATGCACTTTGGCTCAGACGCCATGGCTATCAGGCAGAAACCTTCATTCCCTACGACCAGTTTCACACGGCAAAATTCCCCATTACATTGAGTCGTTGGCAACGAATCACCCTACACATCAGGCAGTTTCGCGACCACATCTTACGTCATTTCACGACCTCAACTGACATCGAACAACAAGACAAAGCAATTCTACAAGCCATGGTGTTAGGCCATCGTGAGGCTATCAGTAAAGCCACTCGCGAAGCATATTCGCGTTCAGGTGCAAGTCATGTACTGGCACTTTCGGGCCTGCACATCGGCATTATCTTCAGCATTTTCTTGCTCGTTTTCAGACGAAATGCCTTGGGAATCTTCCTCTCTATCATTGCAGCGTGGGCCTTTGCCCTCTTCGTTGGCCTCCCATCTTCGGCTATTCGCAGTGCCGTTATGCTCACAATATACGCGCTTTCCACCCTATCGAACGAAGAAAATCAAGGCCTCAACGTTTCCGCTGTTACTTCACTACTTCGGGAGCTTCGCAACATACTTCCTTTTGACGAATTTCATCGTCATTCCTGCCGCAACTGCCATCCTCTATCTTGCCCTTTTAGCTCTTGGTTCAATGCTAATTCCTGCCTTACAAACATGGATTATCAACCTCATGACAATGATTGCAGGCTGGATGAACACTGCCGTCACAACCATTTCTCATCTGCCTTATGCTGCAATTGATAGTGGAAAAATCAATATTTCGCAAACCATTTGCCTCTATATTGCCGTGTTTTCTCTCATAAGAATCTATTATATCATCAGTGAAAGACATCCCCTGTTGCACTGATAAAAAGCTTTTTAGGAAACAGATTCAGGCGAAAAAGAGAATAAAAAAATAGTTGTGATTTAATTTTACAAATCACTTCGCAAAACGAAGTTATTCTGAACAAACTTTCGATTGATTAGGAATACGGCCAGAAAACGCCTTGTTTCTAAATCTCTCACTATCAACTCATTAAATAAATCGAATGAAAACACCTTGCTTTTACATGGCTTAGACTACATGATTTCACATGAAATTATGCTGCGTTTTGACGCATATTGTGTTATGATATCCTATGGTTTGCACCACAAAACAAGGCATTTGAGCGCGTAATTCAAGGCATTTTGCGCGTAGCAAAAGCTTATATCAAGAAACAAAACACAAAAAAACATCGTGAGAAATGAATTTTTCGCTGTTTTATTTTCTATTTGATGCTACAATAGATAAGGTGTTTTTGATAATAAATATTTACTAAATCATCTCCTCTCAACTACTATTTGAGGAGATGAAAGGCCTTCAATCCGCGCCCTATTCCATGCAAACAGGGTTGACACAAATGGTCAACCCTGCATAATTTTGACCTCAGAGGTCAAATGAAAACATGATAGTTAGCTATTTCTTTCGTGCCGATAATGGCACAACCCCAGTCGTAGAACGACAACAAAGCATTGAGACTGCGGTAATGTGCATGGCATTTCAGCCACCCGTTCCACCCTATTGGCACGTTAAGAAGTGCTTAGTCAAGAGCCAATTTCAACCATTGTTATTCGTCTTCCATAAACAACGGATCGTCTTGCATCAGCATAATAGGCTTCTGTTCGGCAGCCTTCAAGATTTTTTCTGAGGCATATTTCTTATCAACGACAAGGCGGAAAAGGTATTCATTGAACCAACGATTGGTCATAATCAAGTAACCTTGGTAACCATAAGAAGGCCCCCAACTGTTTTCTACCTTCCACTTCACGGGCTTACCCTGCTTATCTAAGTCGACAGCGGCAAGCGTCATAGCGTGTGTTGAGCCACTATCGAAGGTGCGAATGCGGTCAGCTTTATCCATGTTATACGTCACTCCAGTAAGTGAAGCATAATCATAGTTGTCGAGATCTAAGTAGCCTCGTTTGCGATCGAGTTGCTTTCCGACGTCATAACTGCTATACATCTTATGACCATCCTTGATAGATGCAATGGCCAACTGCGCGATTTCATCCATCGGAAGGTTTAGATATGTCCAGTTATGTCCGTCATAAGTGTGGCGATCATACTTCACTTCATACGTCTTATAATAAGGATGTCGGGGGTCGTTCATCACCATGAGGAAGGTGCCATTAAGCGGTTTGCCGACAGTTTCGTCATAGAAAGAGCGCGGAGTATATTGTTTTGGTTCGCCAACCACCTTGCCATTCTTGTCTGTAAAGGCATAAGTGAAAGTCTCAACTGGCTTACCTAAGGTCAAGGTGAGCAAGTGATAGATGGTTGAAAGCATTTCAGTCTTGCGGTCGTTGATAGCCTTTGAGCTCTTCTTTTCAGCCACCATCTTCCGCAATTCGAGTCCATCCTCGCGTAGTTTTCGCGACACTAACTTAGCCATAGTCCTTGTGTTTTCGCTCGAATACGTTTCAGGTTGCACGCTCTTTGGAACCAAACCATACTTCTCTGCAAGGTCTGCGACACCGCAAAATGTACCTCCGTCGTTGATAGGATTCTTGAAAAAGAATTGCACTTTGGCATCCTCAATGGGAAGTTTTGCATTGTCTATGACAGCCTGAAGCATGAGATTGGCCTTCTCTAACTGGTCATAGAAGAAGAGATAAGCATGAGAATACTCCACCGCGAGTGTGTCGTTGTGCGCCTTTGCGAAGTTAGCACGCAACACATTCAAGCCAGAAAACATCCAACAACGCCCCGAACTCTCTTGGTTTTGGATGCTTTGTTTGGACGTTTCATTGCTGAAATACGTGTTGAATGCACCCTGGTGGGCATGGTTTCGCGCCAAATCATCAATGTTGTTTGAGGCAAAAGCATTCGCCAAAGCACGCTCTGCAGGTGATGACTTCTGTGAGGTTTCAATCTTCTTTAACATGGCAGAAGAGATTCCTCCAGATTGATTCTGTGCCATCAGCACTGGGGCTGAAGCCAGACAAAAGACAAAAGTGATTGTTTTTTTATTCATAGTAGTGCAAAGTTACACATTATCAACTATTTTTTATACCTTTGTATGCGATTTATCCATTAATATATATTAAAGAAAGGAAATAGGAATGAATAACAAAGAAATACCAGTTTTACTGCTGACAGGATATTTAGGAAGTGGCAAGACAACGCTTGTCAACAAGATATTAAGTAACAAACACGGCATAAAGTTCGCCGTTATCGTTAATGATATCGGTGAAGTGAACATCGATGCAGACTTGATTCAGAAGGGAGGTATAGTCAATCAGAAAGACGAAAGCCTTGTAGCTTTGCAGAATGGATGCATCTGTTGTACGCTTAAAATGGACCTTGTTGAGCAATTGAATGACATCGTTAACATGAAGAAATTCGATTATATTGACTCATAAAACAGAATATCGGCGAAGAAGATATCGAGAATCTTGTTATCCAACAGATTGAGTTCTGCAACATTATACTGCTTAACAAGGCTTCGGAAGTAGAGCCACAAGAGTTGGAACGCACAAAGAAGATTATTCGTGCACTGCAACCTAAGGCTGAAATCATCGAGTGTAACTATGGAGATGTAGACCTTGAAAAGATTATTAATACAAAACGATTTGACTTTGATGAGGTGGCAACATCAGCGGCATGGATTGATGAAATAGAGCATCATCATGGCGATGAACACATAGATGACGAGGAAGAAGAACACGAACATCACCACGATCACGATGATCACGACGAACATCATCACGAAGATCACGAGCACGAAGAAGGCCATCACCGCCATCATCACCATCATCATGAGGGGGGAGAAGTTGAAGAATACGGCATTGGTACATTCGTTTATTATCGTAGAAAGCCTTTCGACCTCGTGGGATTCGACGAGTTTATAGCAACTCAATGGCCTAAGACCATCATCCGATGTAAGGGGATTTGCTGGTTCAAAGATGAGCCACAAACTTGTTATGTGTTTGAACAAGCAGGCAAACAAATGGGACTTCGCAATGCAGGTCAATGGTATATGACCATGCCAAAGAAGGAACTTGACGAGCTCATGGCACGCGAAGAACGACTCCGTCAGGATTGGGATGCAACCTATGGAGACCGTATGCAGAAGTTAGTTTTTATTGGTCAACATCTTGATAAAGAAGAAATCACACGATTGTTGGATGCTCGACTTGTAGACTAATGCCTATACAGCTTAAACAATTCAAGGTTATTGCCATCGATGCTGATGACACATTGTGGGACTGCCAGTCACATTTTGACAATGCAGAAGCCGTGTATTGTCAGCTCTTGGCAGCCTATGCAGGAGCCAAACACGTATCGGATGCACTCTTTGAAACCGAGAAAGCCAACATGGATTCATTGGGATATGGCACGAAAGCATTCACATTATCACTCATTGAGAATGCCGTTAAGATATCGGAAGGCCGTATAAGTGGTAAGATTATAGCCGAAATATTGCAGTTGGGCAAGGCTTTGTTGCGACGAAGGCTATCGACTTGTGGTGTTCACGAAAGGCGAATTGCAAGACCAAGAGAATAAACTCAAGCGGTCGGGATTGGCAAACTACTTTGACGATATCGTCATTGTGTCTGACAAAACCGAAGAAGAGTACCGACATTTATGCGTGAACAATGGCATACATCCTAAAGAATTGTTAATGATTGGCAATTCATTTAAGTCGGATATTGCACCCGCTTTGAGCATCGGTGCATATGCCATTCATGTACCATTCAGCGTTGCTTGGAAAATGGAACTGGCTGAAACATTCGACCATGAACGGCTTATCACGATTGAAAACTTTAGAGATTTGATTGCTTTCTCCACCTTATAATATATAGGGGAGTCTGCGATTGCGTCAACAAAAGAAATATTTTAGGGAAAGGAATAAAAGAAACGACGCTGAGATTCGCGCTCCAGCGTCGTATTTTTTGCTTGAAAGTAGGTGATAAAAAAGAATTTATCAGTTTTCTTTGCCTAATACATGATATTAACGTATCTTTGCAAATAGAATCATACTCAAGGTATTGATGAATACGAATAAATTTGGATTATTAGATCAAATCAAATATCCTGCAGACCTTCGGAAGCTTAAACTCGAGCAATTACCAGAGGTTTGTAAAGAACTTCGCGAGGATATTATCCACGAAGTATCCGTTAATCCCGGACATTTTGCATCGTCTTTGGGAACTGTAGAGATTACCGTTGCATTGCATTATGTCTTTAATACGCCCGAGGATCGCATCGTTTGGGATGTCGGTCATCAGGCATATGGTCATAAGATTCTTACTGGAAGACGAGACAAATTCTATACAAACAGGAAGTTAAATGGTATCTGTCCTTTTCCAAGTCCAAAGGAAAGTGAATACGATACGTTTGCTTGTGGTCATGCAAGTAACTCAATTTCTGCGGCCTTGGGTATGTCGGTGGCAGCTAATGGCAGTGGACGCCACGTCATAGCTGTTATTGGTGACGGCGCAATGAGTGGCGGATTAGCCTTTGAAGGCCTTAATAATGTGTCAAGTACTCCCAATGATTTACTCATTATTCTCAATGATAATGATATGTCAATTGACCGAGCTGTGGGTGGAATGGAGAAGTACTTACTGAATCTTGACACTAATGAGACCTACAATAAACTACGCTTTAAGGCCAGCAACTGGCTGCATCGGAAGGGTTATTTGAATGAAGAGCGCAAGAAAGGGATACTCCGTTTCAACAACGCCTTAAAGAGTGCACTGAGTCATCAGCAGAATATCTTTGAGGGAATGAACATCCGTTACTTCGGACCTTTTGATGGACATGACGTCAAAGAGATAGTACGCGTCTTGCAACAACTTAGGAACATGAAAGGTCCTAAGCTGCTTCATCTGCATACAACGAAAGGAAAAGGATACGAACCAGCCGAGAAAAGTGCCACAATATGGCACGCTCCGGGTAAGTTTGACCCTAAAACGGGAGAGCGCTTAGTGCAAGATTGCAGTGACATGCCCCCCAAATTCCAAGACGTTTTCGGTCAAACCCTTTTGGAATTAGCCTTGAAAAACGATCGTATTATAGGCGTAACACCCGCCATGCCTACGGGGTGTTCCATGACAATTCTACAGAAATCATTACCTCATCGCATGTTTGATGTGGGCATCGCCGAAGGCCATTCAGTAACCTTTTCGGGTGGAATGGCGAAGGAAGGACTATTGCCTTACTGCAATATTTACAGTGCTTTTAGCCAACGAGCTTACGACAATATTATTCATGATGTGGCTTTACTGAAGTTGCCAGTTGTACTTTGTCTCGACCGCGCGGGACTCGTTGGAGAGGATGGTCCGACTCATCACGGCGCATTTGATATGGCAGCTTTGCGCTCGATTCCTAATCTTACAATTGCCAGTCCCATGGATGAGCACGAGTTAAGAAGGTTGATGTACACGGCACAACTGCCCAATCAAGGTCCTTTTGTGATTCGTTATCCACGAGGAAGAGGCGTACTTAAAGACTGGAAGTGCCCTTTAGAACAGATTGAAGTGGGCACAGGACGCAAACTTAGAGACGGAGAACATATTGCAATCATCAGCATTGGACCTATTGGAAACATTGTAGAGAGTGCCATTAATGCATCAGGTGAAAACGTAGCTCATTATGATTTACGTTTCTTAAAACCTCTCGATGAACAGTTGTTACATGAAGTTGGCAAGAAGTTCTCACGTATAATCACGATTGAAGATGGAGTCCGTAACGGCGGAATGGGGTCTGCTGTACTCGAATGGATGAATGATCATGGCTACTCACCCGTTATCAATCGCATGGGACTTCCTGACGAATTCATCGAACACGGCACTGTTGAGGAGTTACAAAAGATATGTCATATTGACCAAAACAGCATTATTGCTGCCATCAAAGAGAATAAGAAATGAAAATTATTATAGCCGGCGCATACGCCATAGGAACTTATCTTGCAAAGTTCTTATCCCGTAACAATCAAGACATTATCCTCATGGATGAGAGTCAAGAGAGGTTAGAGAAGTTAGATTCTGACTTTGATTTGATGACAATGCACGCCTCTTGTACAAGCATCGAAATGCTAAAAGAGGCAGGAGTAGCGTCAGCTGACCTCTTCATTGCAGTCACTCCTGATGAGAATAAGAATATGAATGCCTGCATCATTGCTAAGGCATTAGGAGTCAAAAGAACTGTAACCAAGGTAGACAATTATGAGTTTGTAGCGCCCAATTTGAATGATTTCTTTCAACATTTAGGCGTGAGTTCCATTATCTATCCTGAGCTTTTAGCTGCCGAAGACATTAATAACGGACTAAAAATGAGTTGGGTTCGCCAACGCTGGGATGTGCATGGGGGCGCTTTAGTGATGCTCGGCATCAAACTACGCGAGTCATGTGAGGTACTCAATAGGCCGTTAAAAGATATCAGTGGGCCTGATGATCCTTACCATGTCGTGGCAATCAAGCGCGATGGCGATACGATTATACCGGGTGGAAACGATGAACTTAAGCTCTATGACATGGCATATTTCATGACAACTCGCCAGTACATACCATTCGTTCGAAAGATTGTAGGCAAAGAACACTATGTAGATGTGAAGAATGTCATGATGATGGGTGGCGGACGTACAGCCGTAAGAGCCGTTAAAACCATGCCCGAATACATGAATGTAAAGATTATCGAGGCCGACGAACAACGCTGCGAACGACTCAATGAGCTTCTCGATGATGACCGAGCACTTATCATTCATGGCGATGGACGAGACGTTTCGTTGCTTCAAGAAGAGGGAATCATGAGCACACAAGCCTTTGTTGCGCTCACAGGAAATGCTGAAACAAACATCCTTGCCTGCTTAACGGCTAAGCGAATGGGCGTCAGAAAGACTGTGGCCATGGTCGAAAATGAAGACTATATCAATATGGCTGAGAGCTTAGATATAGGAACTATCATCAACAAGAAAGCTATTGCAGCCAGCCATATCTATCAGATGATGCTCGATGCCAACGTGCATAACGTGCGCTTTCTTATGAATGCAAATGCTGATGTGGCTGAGTTCATCCCCCAAGAGGGCTCGAAAATCACCGAGAAAGCGGTCAAAGACCTACGTCTTCCCCATGGAGTGACGATAGGAGGACTGGTTAGAAACGGCGAAGGTTACCTCGTTTCAGGTAACACTCGCATTAATGCTGGCGACTCAGTCATGGTGTTTTGCCACGACATGAATATGAAAAAAATAGAGAATCTCTTTAATAAATGATCAACAAAAGCATCATATTTAAGATTATTGGCTCGTTACTTTTCATCGAAGCCCTACTCTTGTTGGCTTGTCTTTTCATGGCCATCGGCTACCAAGAAGACGATGTTCCTGCCTTTATTATTACCATTATCCTGACTACACTCACGGGAATCGTGTTGCGTTATCTTGGGCGTAATGCAGACAATAACATGAGTCGACGCGATGCTTACCTTGTAGTGACGCTCTCTTGGATTATCTTTAGTTTCTTCGGAACCTTGCCTTTCATCATCAGTGGATATATTCCAAGCTTCACTGACGCTTATTTTGAGACAATGTCTGGCTTTACTACCACGGGCGCCACTATCATTGATGACATTGATAAGCTACCCCACGGCCTGCTTTTCTGGCGTAGTATGACGCAGTGGATAGGCGGATTGGGTATTGTTTTCTTTACAACGGCAGTGCTTCCCTCGTTTGTTGGCGGCTCTGTTAAAGTGTTTGCAGCTGAATCAACAGGTCCAATTTCATCGCGCCTCCACCCACGTTTGAGCACAGGTGCTAAGTGGATATGGGTAGTTTACCTTGTACTGACCATCGGATGTGTGCTGAGTTTCATGGCTTGCGGCATGGGATGGTTTGACAGTATCAATTATGCCATGGGAAGTACTGCTACAGGTGGTTTCTCAACGCACACCGATAGTGCGGAGTTTTTCCGTTCACCGGCCGTAGAATATGTGGCAACTTTCTTTTGTTTCTTCTCCGGAGTGAACTTCACTTTGATGTATATGGCAGCCAAACACCGCTCTATCAAGATGATGTTCAAGAGCGAAGAGTTCCGTTTTTACACGTTTGTTGTGTTGGCATTCTCATTGTTTATCATGGCAGAACTCATGATTCACAATGGTTACGACTTAGAAAAGGCATTCCGATGTGGCATCTTCCAGGTGGTTTCTTTCATCACAACAACGGGTCTTTTCAATGATGATGCGGGCAAATGGCCCCATGTTACCTGGGTTGTTTTAGCCACTTGTATGTTCCTTGGGGCTTGTTCGGGTAGCACAAGTGGTGGATTTAAGGGCATCAGAAGCATGATGATGTTGAAGATTATGCGTAATGAGTTCAAACAAATCCTACATCCTAACGCCGTACTTCCTATTCATGTAGATGGTAGTAACATTCCTTATCAGAAACGAGTAACGTTACTTTCATTCCTTTCGGTCTATCTTTTGATATGCCTTTTCGCTTCATTTGCTATCATTTCTGCAGGAATTGACAACACAAATGCCATCACTATCACACTAAGTTCGTTGGGAAATGTAGGCCCATCCTTAGGTCTTGAGATTGGTCCTACCATGAGTTGGTCGATGCTTCCGGCATGGATTAAATGGTTATGCTCGGCACTTATGCTGATTGGTCGACTCGAAATATTCACTATTCTCGTGATTTTCACTCCCGCTTTCTGGAGAGATCGGTAAATCTCTGCCCCCATTTTGCCCTATTCTTGCATGCCATTCGCCACACAATGGCATGCAAAGCATAAGCTGAAATTCATGGGATTTTGATTAATCGGCCGTGAAATTACGATGCAACGCCGTAGGGTTCATGCCCCATTTCCTATAAATATATCCGGAATTATAAATGCCTTCGCCACGCAATGCCATGAATATTGCGGTAAGTTTTCAATGAATGAACCGCTCATGATGACTATTCTCAACTTGTAACGCCGTAGGGTTCATGCCCCATTTCCGATAAATATAT
>QWCF01000763.1_pt1 | contig 11390 bp, 9 predicted proteins | sample 1972521 | NCBI WGS metagenome assembly QWCF01 (sample SAMN09866715, study PRJNA288562) | Human oral metagenome isolate term4_saliva, whole genome shotgun sequencing...
ATCATTATTTGTATATAGTTTAAAATTATGATTTGCCCATATTCCCCTAAAAGAGATGTCGTAATTATTTGATTCGTATAAATTAGTCATACAAATTCCTCAATGTTTTTTTTGCTTCATTTAGGCGAGCTAATTTTTTATCAATTATTTCCATTGTACTTACCGGTCTATTTGCAAATGTAGCAAATCCACAATCAGGATTTAACCAAATTTGTTCTTTAGGAATAAAACGTAGAACTTCCTCAACTCGAGATAAGATATTCTCTAAAGATTCAATTTCATCTGTTCTTGGATTCATCACGCCAAGACCAAGTATACAATTTTCTTTAATTAAATTGCTACTAAGTAATGATGAAATTTCTCCGGCACGAGGAGTTGAGAACTCTAATGTTAGTATATTAGGTAATGTTTCTTCAAATAGTGGTAAGAGAGGAGTATATGGACCAGTAAGGAGAATACTTTCATCTCGACTCCAATTTCCACGACAAACATGAAGAGATACTAATATTCCTTTCTTTTTAGCATAAGATATTATTGATTTTATTAATCTTGTGGCAAATTCTAATTCTTCAGTAGGATCTTTTTTTTCAGACAAGGCTGCACACATGAAAGATCTCGTTTTCCCTTCTGAAAAAACAACCTCAGTTAAAACAGGTTCATCAAATTGCACTATATCTACTCCTAATGAAACTAAAGCATCAATTTCTTGTTTTAATACTTTAATCACATCGTCCCCTAGGCTGTCTTTGCTATCATAAAACTCTTTTGATAAGGTAGGTAACCACATAGAACGAGTTATTAAATACGGACCTGGAAGGGTAGCTTTAATTTTTTTAGTAGTTAGTTTTTTTAACTCAGCCATTTCATCAGCAACTAGAGGTTTATTATATTTTACTTTTCCAGTACAAATTGCATTTTTTATACTAATTGCAGGAACGTCTAATATTTCTAGTATTTGTTCAAAACCTTGTTTATCATCAATATACTCAAACATATCAGCCATACTCATCATTGTAACACCGTCTAAACGTTCAGCAATAAATGAAACATAATTATCTCGATTTAGTTCCCCGCTAGTGATTATATCAATATAGTTATTTTCTTGAAGTTCAACTACATATTTTGTTTCTTCATCTAAGATTTCTTTATATGTTTTTAAATTGATATTTCCTTTATTTAATTTTCGCTTTGCAGTAAGAAGTTTCTTGCTTCGAGGCATACTGCCAAGAAGAGAAACTAAGAAAGATGAATTAGTCATAATTATTTACCATTGAATTCTTTAAAAAAGTTTAAATATTCATTAGCTTCAGTAAGTTGTTTAAATCCAGAAGTACGACCTGGAATCCATTTTTTAAGACCTTCCATATTCATCATTTCTTTATGATCTGGATTATTGTAATCCATTTTATGTAATACTTCAATAAATTTTTCAAAGCGAGATTCATCTAGTTCAGGATGTCCTGAGAAGATACAGTGATCAAAGAAATCTGTTTTGGATAAGATTTTCACCTGATTTTCATCTAGAGTTCCATCTGCAATCCAAGCATTATAGTTTAAATCTAACATTCATGTAGCTGCAACTTCATCATTTTTTAAAGCAATTGCTGAATCAAGTTCTCCACCAACATGATCACCATGAAGCCCAACACCGATATCAAATCGTTTTTCAGTATAATCTTTTCCAAATTCTAAACCAAGTTTGTGAAGGTGATTAATAGGAATTAACCTAGCTTGTGGTGAATCAATTGCACCAAGTCCAATTGTTTTTCCTTTTAAATCACTTATAGATTCGATACCGCTGTTAGTTTTCACAACTAAATATGAGCTACGGTCTTGGTCAGTATCACGCATAGAACCGTTTAGTGCAGTACCTTTAGTACGTAAATTTGTATCTAACCATGCTAAAGGAGAATTCCAAGCTACATCAATCTCTTTAGCTAATAATCCGTCAACTTGAGCTTTATAATCTTTATAATATACAGGTTCAATAGGGAAGTTTTCATCTTCAAAGAATTTAGCGATAATTCCCCAAATTACAGTTACTTTTGGATCATAGATAACAGCTCCAACTTTTAGTTTTGTCATAGTTATATTCCTCTTTTCATTAATTAATTTGCTAAATAAGGGGTAAATACATACTCGCCCCTTATATAATTATTCTAATATTATTTTTAAGGTAATTGTTGCCCAGTAATTGCTTTTCCTAACCAAATTGTAAGTACGTCAACACTCGGTGCCATAATATGACTTGCGAAAGCATCTCTTAAGTAACGTTCCATATTTCCAACACGGTTATAAGCTTTACCACCACCAACACGCATACCAAGACGAGCTAATTCAATAGCAGCTTCACTAGCGAAAATTCTAGCTGATAAAATTTTTGCTAACATATCACTTTCTTTAGCTAAGAAACTACGAGCAGCTTCATTCGTTCCTAAAACAGCAGCATTTGTTTGATTGTAAATTTTTGCTAGATGAATTTGAACAGTTTCAATCTCACTTAATGATTTTCCATCAGGATATTTTCTATTAGTTGTATGAGCTACTGCTTCGTCTAAAATTGCTTCGCATAGTCCACTATAAACAGCGGCAAGGCCTGTAATGAAGTAAGTGGCGACAATTGTGAATACTTGTTCAACACCCGAACCAGCTTCTCCGATGCGAAGTTCCTTATCTAATTCGACATCGTTAATAGCCATTTGACAGGATACATTACCACGCATACCTAAACCATGCCAAGTAGAAGATCTAAATTCTAGACCTTCACTACCTAGAGGAAATACCCAGTTGTCGATACTGCCTTCAACATCTGATGGTGTTAGAACTAGATAGTAAGATGCAAATTCGGCAGAAGTTACCATGCTTTTTAATCCATTGAAAATCACAGAGTTGTCTTTGAATTGAGTTTTAACATCTGAGATATAGAAGTGAGTACCTGTACCTAATTCACTATATGCTAGAGCCATGAATTTTTCATTCTCAACGATATCTTTACAAATTTTTGTTTTTAGATTATCATCAGCATATGAAAGAATACAGTTTAATGCAACATTATGCATCATATAGCATAGACCTACTGTAGCACTTGATTTAGCGAAAGCACGACATGCATCAGCATGTTCTTGCATATCTTTTCCAAGTCCACCAAGTTCTGTAGGAATCATAAGTTTAAAATATCCAGCTTTTCCTAATTCTTTAAATACTTCCTCAGGAAATCTTTCTTTTTCATCTATTTCTTTTGCAATAGGATCTATGTATTTTTTTGCAAATTCCCTAGCTTCGTTATAAAATGTTGTCATAATAATGCCTCCTAACATTAATATATTTTTATACAAAAATTATATCATAAAGAATAACTCTGTAAATGCTTTCTATATAGTTTTTAAAAGGATATGAAAAAATAATTTTATATAAAATATATAATAAATATTATATAATTAACTGATGTAAAATAATATAATTATAACTATTTTAATAAATATATTATATTTTAAACTATAAAAATAAATTTCAGTAATTGATAGGTGATATCATTTTCAAAAAATACAGTACTAAATTATAAAAATAAAAATTGAAAAAATTATTAAAAAAAGTCTGAAAATTCATTTACAAATAGTAACAAATCTTGTATAATCTATATTTATATAATAAATTAATGAAAGGATGAGAAAAATGGCAGATTCAAAGATGGAAAGAAAACTACAAGCTCGTCATATTAGTATGATAGCTATAGGTGGATGCATAGGTACTGGATTATTTATGGCAAGTGGAGCGGTAGTTAGTAAAGCAGGTTCTTATGGAGCAGTTCTTACTTATGCATTAATTGGAGTTATTATTTACTTTTTAATGGCTTCTATAGGAGAACTAGCAACATTTTATCCAGTTTCAGGTTCATTCGGGGCATATGCAACTAGATTTATAGATCCAGGTGTTGGATTTGGAGTAGGGTGGTTGTTCTGGATACTATGGATATTAGTAGCAAGTGTAGACATAATAACATTATCGAAAATATTGCATTACTGGGAATTCTTCAGACAATTTTCAACGTTTTCTATTTGTATTGTATTTTTAGTATTATTGTATTTATTAAACTTAGTGAGTGTTAAAGTATTTGGTGAAGTCGAATACTGGATAACAATTATAAAAGTAATGACAGTTGTTGCATTTTTAATTGTAGGAGTTGTAATTATCTTTGGAGCCACTGGAAATAGTGAAGCTGGAATTAATACTTTTATTCAAAATGGAGAAAAAACAAGTAGTGCTGGTGTGTTAGGATTATTTGGTGTTCTTTCTACTGCAGCATTCTCATTTGGAGGAACTGAAGTTGTAGCTGTTACAGCAGGTGAATCTCCGAATCCTAAAGAGACAATGCCTAAAGCAGTTAAACAAGTTTTCTGGAGAATATTAATATTTTATATCGCTACAATGTTAATCATATCTTCAATAGTATCAGCGAATGATCCAAGATTACTAGATACTAATAATGTAACGGCATCGCCATTTACAATTGTATTTCAAAATATTGGTTTAGAAGTAGCAGCAGTTATTATGAATGCTGTAATCTTAACTTCTGTGTTATCAGCAGCTAACTCAGGTATCTATGTTTCTAGTAGACAGCTATTTTCATTAAGTTCGCACAATTATGGACCTAAAGTATTTAAAAAATTAAATACTAATTCAGTACCGGTATTTTCGTTAACTTTCTCAGCAGTATTTATGGTATTATGTTTCATTTTCGAAAGATTAAATCCAAGTGGTTACTATATGTTACTATCTATGGTGGGGATTATTGTAATGATAATTTGGATGGTATCTTTAATATCTCAAATTCGCTTAAGAAAAGCAATTGTGAAACAAGGGAAAAAAGCTGAAGATGTTCTTCCTTACACATCGAAAACAGGGGTTGTAGGATCATATATCGCACTTATTTCTTTTGCAACAATAATATTACTACAATTAGTATCTGATTATGCTACAGGTGGTTTTGTGAAAATGTCATATAATTTAGTTTGCCCAGCTATTGGTGTATTAATGTATATTGTATTTAAAATAGTAACAAAGAAAAAATTTGTTAAACTAGAAAAAATGGACATACATCCATATAAAGGATAATTAATATTGAAAAAAGATTAATGGGTTATAAGCTTGTTAATCTTTTCTTTTATATTAAGGCATGTTCTTTAGTTATTTAGTAAAGAGACTTAATAGTTTTTAAACTATGGTAAATGCTTGCAGTTTATGATAAAATTGTATTTAAGTAATTTAATGGAGATGATAATTTGAATATTGGAATTACGGGAAGTATAGCGTGCGGAAAAAGTACTGTATCAGACTATTTGATAGCTAAGGGGTATACCATTATTGATGCTGATAAACTTGGACATGTTGCACTTACTAGCAATGATATAAAAAGAAAACTAGCTGAAAAATTCGGTGATGAGATTTTAGAAAACAATGAAATAAATCGAGAAAAATTAGGTAAGTTAGTTTTTGGTAATAATGATAATTTAAAAATTTTAAATAGTATTATTCATCCTAAAATTAAAGAATTAATTTTAAAATTACAAGAAGAACATAAAGATGAGGATCTGGTCTTTTTAGATATAGCATTATTATATGAAGCTAATTTTGTTGACTTAGTTGAGAAAGTTATTGTTGTCTATGCAGATGAAGAAGTACAATTAGAAAGATTAATGACGCGAAATTCTTTATTAAAAGAAGAGGCTCTTAAGCGTATAGAAAGTCAAATGAGTCCACAGGAAAAAGCATCATTAGGTGATTTTGTTATAAATAATAGTTATAGTAAAGAAGACACATTTCAACAGATAGAAGAAATAATTGAAAGATTAAAAAGAGGAGATAAACAAAATGACTAATGTATTAGAAATTAGTAATCTTGGTGGTGGGTATAATCGTAGAAAAATTATTGATAATATCAATATACAAATACCGAAAGGAAGTATCACAGCTTTAATTGGGCTAAATGGAGCTGGTAAAAGTACTACAATTAAACATATATTAGGATTACTTAGACCTATGGAAGGTGAGATAAAGGTTAATGGTATTACGATTACTCATGATAATGAAAAATATAGAAAGAGTATAAGTTATATTCCAGAGTCACCTGTTTTATATGAAGAATTAACTTTAGAAGAGCACATAAATCTAACAGCAATGGCTTATGGATTAGATATGGAAGATACGTGGGTAAAAGCTGAAAAATTACTAGAATTATTTAAACTAAGTGATAAGAAGAAATTTTTCCCAGTACACTTCTCAAAAGGTATGAAACAAAAAGTAATGATTATTTGTGCCTTTTTAGTAGAGCCAAATTTATACATAATTGATGAACCATTTTTAGGACTTGATCCAATAGCAATTAATGATTTAATTAATTTAATGTGTGAAAGAAGAGATAATGGAGCTAGTTTATTAATGTCTACCCACATACTAGCTACAGCGGAAAAGTATTGTGATAATTTTGTTATTATTCACGAAGGGAAAATTCTAGCGAATGGGAATTTGGAACAACTAAGAGCTAAATTTAATATGGCAGGTGCGTCTTTAGATGAAATTTATCTATTATTAACGGTGCGAGATAGTAATGAGTAATATAGAGAATATTTTTGCCAATAGACGCAAGAAAGAGCAGGAGCTAAAACTAACATACAGCAAGTACATTTTTAATTCGCACCTAATTATGTTTCTTATTATTGTGTTAGGAGCAGCAATGATTAATTATTCTAAATGGATAGCTATAGCGAGCCAATTTGAATTGTATTCGGTGTTTATTGCTGCATCATTAGCATTCAGTTACTATTTGATAAGTACAAAGGTTAAAACATATATAAAAGAAGCTGATGCGGTATTTTTACTACCGCTAGAGAAATATTATAAAAATGTTGGTAAAAAAACTATTATTAACACAACAGTAGTACATGTTATAGCGTTTGTTATTTTTTATTTTTCAGTTAAACCTATTACGAGTATTATAGGTACTGTTGATCGAATTGCTATTTGTTTATTGATTATGGTTATTTTATTAAATAATTTATTGAAATACTTTCAAATTATTCACTATAAAGAACTTATTTGGGTTAAAATTTTACAATTTATTGTGGTTTTTATACAAATTATTTCAGTCTTTATAGTTAATACTTATATATTAATTACTGATTTAGTTGGAATAATTGCGTTATCATATAGTACATATTATATTCTTAAGAATGCTGGAAATGTAAGAAACGCTGACGATAAAGAAAAGTTCGTTGTAAAATGGAATGAAGCGGCTGAATATGACAAGCATCGTATGGAAAGTTACTTGAAATTCGTGAATATGTTTGTAGATGTTTCGTTGAGTGGAGTAAAAGTTGCTAGAAGAAAATATTTTGATGCGATTTTACCTAAATTAACTAAAGACAATTTCACTAAAGAAAATAGCTTTAAATATTATTATTATAGAGTCTTTTTAAGACAGGAAAATACGGTATTTCTAGCTTTAAGACTTATGTTATTAGCTGGATTAATAATTTTTAGTTTTAAAAATCCGTACGTAAGTGCAGTAGCTATTATATCTTATAGTTACTTAACAATTATTCAACTTGTCCCTCTGTATAAACAGATGAGTAATAATATTTGGCATAGTATATTACCAGTTGATGAAAGTATCAAAATAGGTAGTTTCAAAAAATTATTAATGGTTGTTATGTTAACTACTACTATTATGCTCGCAATTTTCGCTATCTTATTTAGTAATTTTGAAGTCATGACGATAGTAATAATTATTGTATCAGTAGTGTTAGCTAATATTATAGCTAAAATTTTTATTGAAAAAGTAAAATAGAAGGTATTATCATGAAAAACATAGCGATAATAGGAGGAGACTTATCAGGAGTAAGCTGTGCTTATTTTCTAGATAAATTCTCAGGAATAAACTCAAGAAAATTTAATATTGATCTAATTGAAAAAGATTTAGAATTTGCGAATGATAGATTTGGAAAATTTCAATATGGTCAAGAAATTTATGATAATGGTTGGCATAATTCAATTAGTGAACAAGGTGTACTATTTTATTTAATGATCGAGTTAGGGCTTCACAGATATTTAATTAAAAGTGGTGTAACTAAAAAAGTATTTTTTACAAAAGAAGGGATTAAATATCTGCCGGAAAAGATGCTTTATGGGGTACCATTAGATAAAAAAGAATTATTACTGTCAGACTTATTCACTTTTAAAGAAAAATTGTCAATAATGTACAATATGTATAATACTTTAGAAGATGAAGATATAAAAGAATTGACGGTTGAGGAGTTTTTTAAAGCTGTAATCAACGAAAAAATTTATGATAAACTTATTGAACCTTTATTGACTAGTTATTATGCATGTGATATTTCTAATCAAAGTATGGTTAGTTTGATGCCTGAACTTTCATTTTTAACAATTCAAAAAGAAGATATTAATAAAATATTAGAAGAAATGTATGATAAAAATGTTATAGATAATATTACCGTTGGCTCGGAATATAGATTAAAATTCACGTTAAAATCATTTATAGAAACACTAGAGTCAAATTTTTCAGATAAAGTATTTTTGGAATTGAATCGCAAGGTTGAAAAAATAGAAAAAAAAGGTGATAAGTATTTAGTTCATTCAAATGGTAGTATATATTATTATGATTATGTAATACTAACATTAAACCAGAAAAATTTTTTACCGTGGTTTAATGGAGATGAAAAAATCACTGAATTTTATTCAGATATGAATTATGTTTCTAATATAGTTGTCACTCTTGTTTATAAACGAGATGAATTACATATTAATCGTGAAATTGGAGAAATAATTTTTCCAAAAGATGATAGTGAATATGTGACAAAGTTAGAGTACGTAAGTAATAAATGGATCGATATTAAAATGAGTGGTATACAAATAGTTAGAGCTTATATAAATAGAGAAGAAGCGGTTAGCAAATTAATGGATAAAAGTGATTCTGAAATAATTGAAATAATTGAAAAAGAATTAACTAAAGTCCATGGAATGATAGGTAAAGTAAGTAGATATTACGTAAGTAAGGTAAAAGATAATTATAGATTTCGCTGTAAAAACTATAATAAAAATATAAATAAGTTTAATGAATATATGAAAAAAGAATACCCAAATGTATTTATTATAGGAAAGTCCAAAAAAGGTACAACTCTTGAAAATACAGTATTGGAAGCCAAAGAAGTAGCCAAACAAATTTTAGAAAATATAAGATAAGAAAGGACGTACATAGTACGAGGTGAAAAAAATGAAATTTTTTACAAATAAACAAGCAGGTATAAAAGTAACACCAATATTTGAAGATGAAGTATACGATAGTAAGTTATTAGAATATACAAAAGAAAAAGAATTATTTTCAGGAAAACTTAAAGAAGTATATGCTAATCTTCCTTTTGATGGAGAAAAAGAAATACTTTTAGGATTCGGGAAAAAAGAGGAGTTAGTAGAAGATAAAGTACGAGAAGTATTCTTTAAGTTGGTGAAATCACTAGAAAAAAATAAAGAATTAGAAGTGTATGTAACTTTACCTAAGGTGGATAATGTTTCAACAGAAAAATTTGTAAATGCGGCAGTTGAAGGTGCATTACATGGAACATATAAATTTGATAAGTATAAATCAGATAGAAAAGACTCTCCAGAGATTACGATTAATTTATCAACAGAAGAGAAGTTAGATGATTTAGAAGAAGTAGTGAATGAAGCTCGTGATATTATGAGTGGAGTATTCTTCTCACGTGATCTAGTAAATGAAAGGGCAGAGTATTTATATCCAGAAACTCTTGCTAATATTGCTAGTAATGAATTATCAGCATTAGGTGTTGAAGTAGAAGTATATGATGAAAAACAATGTGAAGAGCTAGGATTAAAAGGTTTATTAGCTGTAGGGCGTGGTTCAGATAGGAAACCAAGATTTATCGTTATGAAGTACTTAAATAATCCAGAAGAAAGTGAAGTAATTGGATTAGTAGGTAAAGGTGTAACATACGATTCTGGAGGTTACTCAATTAAACCTACTGCTAATAGTATGGATATAATGCACTGTGACATGGGTGGTGCAGGAACTGTAATTGGAACAATGAAACTAGTTGCGACTAGAAAATTAAAAACTAATGTAATTGCAGTTGTTGGTGCATGTGAAAATATGATAGCTGGCGGTTCTTACAAACCAGGTGATGTAATTTCAACACTTTCAGGAAAAACTATAGAAGTATTAAATACAGATGCAGAAGGGCGTATTACTTTAGCAGATTCAGTGTACTACGCTACTGAAAAATTAAAAGTTAGCAAAGTAATAGACTTAGCTACATTAACAGGAGCATGCTTAGTAGCATTAGGTGAATTCTACACAGGGGCAGTAACAAATAACCAAGAATTTTATAATGAATTAAGTACTGCCGCAAAAGAAGCTGGAGAAAGAGTATGGCAAATGCCAGCAGATGATAGTTTCAGAGAATTAAATAAATCTACTATTGCAGATGTAAAAAATACAGGTGGAAGACTTGGTGGAACTATAACTGCAGGATTATTTATAGAAAACTTCGTAGCAAATAATGTACCATGGATTCACTTAGACATAGCAGGAACTGCATATTTATCAAAAGCAGAAAAATACTTACCAAAAGGTGCAACAGGAGTACATGTTAAAACATTGTATAATCTATTAAATAAATAATTTTTAGAAATAGGTATAGAACTCAATGAAGAGATAAACATTGAGTTCTTTTCTTTATTCTATTATGTATGAAAATGTAATGAGTTGAAAAAAATTAAAAAAATATAATTTTTTACTTGACAAGAAAATACTTAGGGTGTAAAATAATTAACAATAAAACTAAAACCTTAGAAAAGAATAGTAATTTGGTAAAAAATTTTTTAGCGAGCTAACGTTGGTGTGAGGTTAGTAATTTTTCTAGATGAACGCACTTTTTAGGCAATTATTAAATAATTGGTAACTCTGCCTTAAAGAGAGTTACAAAGAGATTTTTTATTTATAATTTGTTCTTTTCTATAATATAATAAAGAAAAAAGGAGACAAAACAATGAAAAAATTATTATTATTCATTACTTCAATTATTACAGTAGTTACATTAACAGCATGTTCAACAGGTAGTACTAAACCTAAAACAGAAGAAATTAAAGAAAAAGGAAAAATAGTATTAGGAGTTTCACCAGACTATCCACCATATGAGTTTTTAACAACAGAAAATGGTAACAAAAAAGTTGTTGGTGCTGATATTTACTTAGCAGAGCAGGTTGCTAAAAAATTAGGTGTTCAAGTTGAAATTCAACAAATGGCATTCGATTCATTAATCGCAGCATTAAATGCTAATAAAGTTGACATGGTAATCTCT
>QWCF01000729.1_pt1 | contig 11340 bp, 10 predicted proteins | sample 1972521 | NCBI WGS metagenome assembly QWCF01 (sample SAMN09866715, study PRJNA288562) | Human oral metagenome isolate term4_saliva, whole genome shotgun sequencing...
AATCGCTGTTAAAAATGCCATTGCAACTCCATATACTGGTCCCATCAACATTGCTGCAATGACATTAATCGTACTAGACATTGGTGCCATTCCTTCAATACGCATTAATGGGGATAATACCACATCTAACGCTACCATCATTGCTAAAAACATAATTTTTTTATTTCTACTCATTTTTCTAACCTTCTTAACCTTCTAATTTCCATGTTTCATGTATATAAGCCATTTCCCAAAATAGATACTCAAATTGGCAACTACGATAAAATGCTTCTATCATCTCTTCTTTTGTTTCATCTGTTGCTTCTTCATATAATCGTTCAATAACTCCACATTCATATTGAACAGCCTCTTTACTATCTTCGCCCGCATAAGTCATAATCCATCGTTGATACATTTCATGAGGCGAACCTTGTTTGATTAATTGTTCTCCAATGGCTTGATATAACCATGGACAAGGTAGCATTCCTGCACAGGCTACAACGACATTTTTTTCTGCTAGTTGTCGATACAAATGCGATACATAATTATAAGCAGTTGGAGCAATCGCTGTATTTTTGATTTCTTCTTCATCGATACCTAATTCTTGAAAAAATTCTTCTCGAATTAATTGTTCTCCTTCTGCTAAATGTTGCGAATTTCTACGCATTAATTCTTTCACTTCTGCATCATCTGATGCATCTGAAATGATTTGATATAATTTACTAAAATGTTCTAAATAATAACGATCTTGTAATAAATAATAACGAAATATCGAATCCCCCAATGTCCCATCTTGTAATCCCGTTACAAATGGATGTTCAAAACTTCCTTGCCAATAACGTTTAGAAACTTCCATGGCTTTTTCTGTAAATGTCATTTTCCTACCTCCATAACCATCCAATACTATTTCCTACTACAAATAATAAAATCATCCATCCCAGAGCTTTACCATCATTTTTCCAAATAATCGATGGTGTTCGTTTTCCTTTTTCATCAAATCCATGGCTTATCATCGCTTGTTCATATTGCTCTTGTAAGTGATAAGCTGTAAAAATGACTTTGATATAATACAAGCTTGACCAAAAATGTAAGGGACGACCTCTTAATTGACTCGCTTCCTTCATTTGTACAACTTCCCTACGAATATATGGAAAAGCATGAATAATGACTAATAATCCATAAACAAAATGAGGTGGCAGTCCTTTTTGTTCCAGAACTAATAATAATTCTTCCAAATCCACACTAAATGCCAATAAAAATCCTAATAGAGCAAATGCAAATGTTCTTGTAAACATCACTGAAGCAAGCTCTAGATGAATTCCTTGAACACGAATCGACCAATAACTACCAATTGCTGGAAATAATGGAACAAAGATTGTAGCACCAATAACGCCCCACTGCTTCTTCCAAAGCAGGTACAGAAATCCAACTACTAATACAAAACTATTCAAGACATTTGAAGGAACAAACGATAATTCAATCGTCACTAGTATTAGAAAAAGAGAAAAAGCTAAACTTTTAGACTGTTTTTCCATGTTGCATGCCCCCTTTTTGTAATGTCTGCTCAGTGATTTGAATATGATGTTGACTCACACCTTCTAAAGGGGTTAATCGATGAGAAACGACTAATAATTGTTGATCATGTGTTTGTTGATTCCACTTCATCCATTCTCCTATCAATTGGCAACTTTTTTTATCTAATCCGGTAAAAGGTTCATCCAATAATAAAAATGGAATCTCTAAACTTAGCATACAGATTAGCTGAATCAATTTTTGTTCTCCGCCACTTAAATACATCAAACTTGTATCCAGTTTTGAACCTAAAGGAGTTTCTGCGAGTATTCGTTCTTGCCATTTGTGAGCATGAACAAATCTGTTCATTCCAAAATTCAATTCATCCCTTGGCATTAAAGTGACAAATTGATGCATTGCTTCTTGAACGGTCAATGTTAGCAATTTAGAACGATTCCTCTTTGTTATTTTTTGCCCTTCATACATAAAATTGCCTTTTACTTTTGATAATTGAACCATTGCTCTTAGTAAAGTTGATTTCCCGACACCATTATCTCCTGTTAAAGTCGTAATCCCTTTTTCTAAAGAAAACTCTGGAATCGACCATAAGCCTTCTTTTATAACATTTTGAAAGGTGAAAAACTTCTCTAATGATGCGCCTTCTTGTTCTAATGGAATAACTGAATGATTCGACAAGGAACTAATCGGAATCGTCTGCAAGCAACCTTTCTGAATATGTAATACACGACTAACATATTCGCTGTATCCATTCGTATCATGATCGCTGACAATGACTAATTTCCCCTTTTGAGAAAGGTCAAATAATAATTTCATTAAGGAGCGTCTACTTTTCTCGTCAACACTTGCAAATGGCTCATCTAATAATAAAATTGGAACATCCATTGCTAATAAGACTGCAATCGCAGAACGTTGTTGCTCTCCTCCAGATAATTGAACAAAAGGACGATCTAATAAATGTTGCGTTACTGTATCCATCGTAACGTGATGAATTCGTTTTTGAATTTGTTCATAATCAAACCCTAAATTTTCAAGAGTAAATGTTAATTCGCTCCGTAAATTTTTCATCGTAAATTGACGATAAGCTTTTTGAAATACAGTTCCCGCAATGGTTGCTCTTTCTACAGGTGTCATAGAAGAAATATCTTTTCCTAACAAGTAACACTGTCCTTCAAAAGTCATCGGGTTAATGCCCGATAAAAATTGAAATAGAGTTGACTTTCCACTCCCCGTATCTCCTGTTAATAAAATGAATTCGCTCATTTCCAGTTTACAATGAAGATGTTGAAGAATGCTAGTTTTCCCTTGCCAAACTCTCACACCTTCTAAAGTGATTCCATTCATTGATTAATTTCCTCTTGTAGCTTTTACTTTTTCTAATAAGTTCATTACAATTTTTACAAATACTACTCCAAAAACAAAAACAGAAATAAAACGAACAACGATTAATGCAACTAAAAATCCTAAAGAATAAGCGCCATATCCTAATTTGAAATACTCATAAATAAAGCTAAAGACAACTGTACCAATCGCACCTAATGTAAGTGAAAAAGTATCATATCTCTTATAACCCGTTGCAAAAAATCCAGCTTCAGTACCTAATCCTTGAACAAAACCAGAAACTAAAACTCCAACTCCAAAATGAGAACCCATTAACATTTCTGCTAACGCAGCTAACATTTCTCCAAGAGTCGAACTTCCTTTCTTCTTCAATAGTACTCCAATCATCGGAGCAGCCATCGTCCATAATCCAAATAAAATTTCATTTGCAAAAGGTTGATAACCTCCAGGCGTTAGTGCCACTTCTAATGCGACATACAAAAATCCTGCTCCCATAAATACGCCCCCAAAAAGAAACGCTAATAATGCCATTAAAATGACATCCTTCAAACTCCATTTTTCCATAAAAAAAAACTCCCTTCGTTTTCAAAACAAAAGGAGGTCCATTCACTAACATTATGTACATAAGCAATGAAAACTAAATCTTTGAGTTCCGACATCAAAACAGACTAAAAACACTATCTTTTATATCAAGTAAACAAATTATTAGAAAACATTACTATTGTAACATTCCACATTTCCCTTCGCTGGTACTATCCAGATCAGGTTCAATGGGTATAATCTCAGCCAATTGGCACCCCAAATGTTTTGGTTTTATTAAATTTTCCTTTATCATATCATATTTGAAATCATTTTCAACTTATTTGCTCAAAAAATATTTGAGCTTCTATTATGAGTAAACGCTATCAAATTTAGTGTTGATTTTTTTCCTAATGAGTGCTACTATAGTGACATAGAAATCTGAGATGTGCGCGGTATTTACTATGTGTTGACCGAACAATTAATGACTATTTAGGGATTCAGATTGTTGTTATGGATAACAAGCCATCGCACTTGGAAGTTAAGAAGTAACTCATAGAAGCCCACCTGCTTAGAATGCGGGTTCAAAACTATCAAATACATCAAACGGCATCACCGGAAATCTATCAATAAAGTTTTTACTTTGGACCACTCTTTCGAGTGGTTTTTTCTTTTATAAACGGATTTTATCTTTATGAAACCCCTTTAAAAAGTATTCCATAGTGGTATAATAAAAGTATAAAGATAAAGGAGTGATTGTTATGTTCCATGAATATTCAAAAATTTTAGTTCCAGTAGATGGATCAAATGAAGCTAGATTAGCTTTTGAAAAAGCAATTGAGGTCGCTAAAAGAAATCGTGCTCAAGTCATTATTGCACATATTATTGATACACGAGTCCTTCAAACTCCTACTGGTTTCGAAGGAAACTTTAATGAAGAAATTCAAAGACAAACAGAAAATTTATTCCAAGAATATCGTCAATATTCCCAAGAACATGATTTTAATGACATCGATTTTGTTTTAGAATATGGTTCCCCAAAAGTTTATATTTCAAAAAATATTCCAAAGGATTATCAAATTGATTTAATTATGATGGGCGCAACAGGACTAAACGCAGTCGAACGTTTATTCATCGGTTCTGTATCAGAATACGTCATCCGAAACGCCAGCTGCGACGTCTTAGTAGTCCGCACAGACCTAGAAAACCAACGACAATAAAAGTATAAAAAAAGAGACGTGAAAAGACTTCTCATAATAGAATGAGATTCGCAAAGTAAATCTACTGGCGTTCAAGCTGTAACAAATAAAACTCTTAAACGCCTCTTACATGAGTGACACTAAAAAAGTATAGAAAAAGAGAACAAAAAAAGACTTCTCGTAATAGCTAATGTAATAGAAGCCAGATTGGCTTCTATTACTGGAAAATTTGAGACCTTAGGCTCAAATTTTAGCCATGAGATTCGCTTTGCGAAGCTGCTGGCGTCCAAGCTATTACAAATATAAGTCTTTTTTTGTTCTCTTTTTCTATTACGCTCCATTAACGGTTTTTTGAATCCAACAGGATTGTCACTGGTCCGTCATTTAGTAACTCTACTTTCATATCCGCACCAAATTGCCCCGTCTCAACAGGAATCCCAGTATCTCTTAACAAACCATTAAACTGCTCAAACATCTCAATCGCAACATCCCCAGGAGCTGCCTTTGAAAACGAAGGACGATTCCCCTTCCTCGTATCCGCAAATAAAGTAAACTGCGAAACCGATAAAATCTCACCGTCAATATCCTGAATACTACGATTCAACTTACCCTCTTCATCCTCAAAAATCCTCATCTGAACAATCTTACGAACAAGATATTCCATATCTTCTTTTGCATCATCATGCGTTACACCCACTAATAAAAGAAAACCACGTTGAATCTTTCCAATGACTTTCTCCTCAACTGTAACACTCGCATGAGAAACACGCTGTAAAACAACTCTCATAACTCTTCCCTCTTTCTCGCATCCGATTATGAAATCACACGACGAACACTATAAACATCAGGAATTTGATTAATCTTCTTCACAATAAATTCTAATTGCTCTGTATTATGAATCCCAATATTAACCGTAATCGTAGCCATCTTATTAGAATCCACTTTCCCATTCACAGAATTTAAAGACTTCGTAATACTATTGATAACATTTAATACCTCATTCAATAAACCATTACGATTGTATCCTTCAACAACTAATTCTGTATCATATTGTTGCTTAGAATTCCCTGTATCTTCCCAATCTACATCAATGAGACGAGTCTGTTGATCTTGTTGAACTTTCACATTCGGACAATCTTTACGATGAACAGAAATGCCGCGCCCTTTTGTAATATATCCAACAATTTCATCCCCCGGTACTGGATTACAACAACGACTTAAGCGAATTAATAAATTATTAACCCCTTCAATAATGACACCATTTTCATGTTTAATACTCATTTTTTGAGCATCTTTACGTTGATGTTTCTCACTCGTTTGTTCAAATGCTTCTTCTTGCATTTTTTGCTTTTCAATTTCTCGACGAGCTTTATCTGTTAATCGATTGGCAACCGTTTGAACAGAAACTTCTCCAAAACCAATAGCTGCAAATAAATCATCTTCATTGGCAAAATTAAATCGACCAGAAATTTCTTTTAATTGAGTTTTTGATAAAAAGTCTTTTGGAGAAAATTCTAAATCAACAATTTGTTTTTCTAGTAAATCACGTCCACGAAGAATACTTTCTTCACGATTTTGTAATTTAAAGAATCGACGAATTTTATTTTTTGCACGAGTCGTAAAGACTAAATTAATCCAGTCTCTTGATGGACCAAATGAGTTAGCAGAAGTTAATACTTCTACAATATCTCCTGTTTTTAACTGATAATTTAATGGTACAATTTTATTATTAACTTTTGCGCCAACTGTTTTATTTCCAACTTCCGTATGAATATTGTAGGCAAAATCTAACGGCCCTGAACCTAATGGTAACTCAGAAACATCTCCTTTTGGAGTAAAGACATATACTTTGTCTCCAAAAATATCTTCCTTCACACTATTCATAAAATCATTCGCATCTTTTGAATCATCTTGTAATTCAATTAAATCTTTAAACCAATCTAATTGTTTTTGAAGTGGATCATTCGATACTTTTTGCGTATTTCCTTCTTTGTACGCCCAGTGAGCTGCAACCCCGTATTCAGCAACAGCATGCATTTCAAATGTACGAATTTGAATTTCTACCGGTTTACCTCCTGGTCCAATAACTGTCGTATGAATGGATTGATACATATTTGCCTTCGGCATTGCAATATAATCCTTGAAACGACGAGGCATTGGTTTCCATTTTGTATGGATTGCCCCAACAACTGCGTAACAATCACGAATACTATTCACTAAAACACGAATCGCTAATAAATCATAGATTTCATTAAACTCTTTCTTTTTATCTTTCATTTTTCGATAAATTGAATAAATGTGTTTTGGTCTACCATATATTTCAGCTTCGATTTCTAATTCTTGTGTGGCTTCTTCGATATTCACCACTGTTTCATGGATATATGCTTCACGTTCATCACGTTTTGAATCCATTAATTGAACAATACGATAATATTGTTGTGGGTTTAAATATCTTAATGATGTATCTTCTAATTCCCACTTAATTTTATTCATCCCTAGTCGATGTGCTAAAGGTGCATAAATCTCTAATGTTTCATTCGCAATCATGCGTTGTTTTTCCGGTTTATGGAATTTTAGAGTTCTTAAATTATGTAAACGGTCAGCCAATTTTACCATAATAACTCTTAAATCATTCGCCATTGCTAATAACATTTTACGATGATTTTCCGCTTGTTGTTCTTCATGAGATTTATATTTAATTTTTCCTAGTTTTGTAACACCATCTACTAAAAATGCAACATCTTTGCCAAATACATATTCAATATCTTCAATTGTAAATCCTGTATCTTCAACAACATCATGCAAAAATCCTGTTGCAATCGTATCTGGATCTAATCGCAATTCTGCCAAAATTCCAGCTACTTGAATTGGGTGAACAATATATGCTTCGCCAGATTTTCTTACTTGATCTTTATGAGCGAAGGTCGCATATTCAAGGGCTTTTTCAATGAACTGAATACTCTTTTCATTCATATATTCACGACAGAGTGAAATCACATCTTCAGCCGTATAATTTTTATTTTTTGACATATACGTTTTTCCTCTTAATTCATTACAGTAACCGTATTAAACTATTATTTGTTACTGCTTTCTTAACTTTAGATAATACTTATCCTATCTCTTTCTTAGCCTTCCGTCAACTATTTCTAACCTTTTAAAAGCTCGAAATGATAGGACACTGCAGCAAGTGCATACATGGGTGCTGTTTCAGCTCTTAAAATTCTTGGACCTAAGGCACAAGAATGTACTTCTTGGCTATTTAAATACTCAATTTCTTGCAGATCAAATCCACCTTCAGGACCAAAATAAAAGGCAATCGAATCTCCTTTTTGTAACGAAGTCAACGTTTGAACAAATACTGCCGCTTCCCCTTCTTTAGCAACTTCTTCAAAGGCAACTAATGCTTTTGTCGATTGTTTTGCTAATACGACACTTTCCTTTAAAGTCATTAAATCTAACACTTTTGGAACATGTAGTCGGTGGGATTGTTCTGCAGCTTCTTGAGCAATTTTTTGTAATCTTTCAATTTTCTTTTGAGATTTATCCTTTGTCCATTTCACCATATTCCGTTTCATTTCTACTGGTACAATCGTATGAACGCCTAATTCTGTTGCTTTTTGAACAATTGTTTCTAATTTATCTCCTTTAGAAAGTCCTACAAAAATTGTAACATCAATCGGTAATTCCACCTGTTGTTCTTTATGTTCTTCAATGACTAACTCCAATGGAGATATTTGTATCAATTTTGCGATATACAATTCTTCTTTTTCATCTACGATTTCACAACATTCCTCGATATTCATTCGCATCACTTTTACCATATGATGCTCTTGCTCTTTAGGAACGGATATTATTTCTCCGACTGATTGAATGACTTGATTAATAAAATAACGTTGCATCAATTTTCACCTAGTCTTTCACTTTTGTCATGACAAATGTATTCCATTCACCCATTGTAAGTTGTTGCTTTAAAGTAAAGCCTACATTTTCATAAGTAGCACGTACTTCCTCTGCTTTTGATTGAATAATTCCTGATAAAATCAACACACCATTTTCATTTAAATTATGATAGGCATCAACTGGCATCATTAATAAAATCTCAGCTAAAATATTCGCCACAATTAAATCAGAAGGTTGATGAATTCCTTGTAATAAATTATTTTCATAAACAGAAATTTCTCCAACTTCTGGGTTTAATGAGATATTTTCTTTTGAGACTCTTGTTACCATTTCATCAATATCAAAAGCTGTAACTGTACTTGCTCCTAATAATTTAGCAGCAATACTTAATACACCTGAACCTGTCCCAACATCTAATACACTCTCTCCACCACGAACATATTGCTCTAATGCTGTTAGCGATAATTGAGTCGTTGGATGTGTACCTGTTCCAAATGCCAAACCTGGATCTAATCGAATCAAGAGCTCATCTTCTTGTTGTTTTTGATAATCTAACCAACTTGGCACAACTGTTAAATATCTAGTCACACGCACTGGGAAATAATATTTTTTCCACGCTTCTGCCCAGTCTGCTTCTCCTACTGTTTGTAATGTAACAATTCCCTTACCAATTGTTAATCCGAAAGATTTTAGTTCTTGAACTCTATTAGTAACTGTGTCTGTCATTTCATCATTCCATTGATTTGGTTGAAAATAAGCTTTAACAAAAACTTCATCTGTTTCATATAAGGCATTTCTTTCTACTGAAAGCCATTCTAATTGTTCTTGATTTAATTGATCATAATCGAGAGGATCTTCAATCGAAACTCCTTTTGCTCCGATTTCCATAAAAATTTCACTAACTGCCTCTACACTTTCTGTATGAGTTACTACTGTAACTTCTAACCAATCCATTTATTGACTCTCCTTTAATCATTTATCATTGTTCACAAGACATTATAACAAAGAAAATAAAAATTGCCTAAAAATTTAATGTAACATATTTGTAATTTTTCGGATTTTTTAGTATGATATTGAAGATAGAAAAACAAAAGATTTTTCACTGCTTGCAAAAGACAGTTATGCATTGAGTAGCAAGCATACTAGACTGAACTATAGAATGATTAATATTAAGGAGTAATGAAACCATGGCAAGACATTTATCAACAAAAGATATTTTGAACAAACAATTTAAACGCTCATTTAGAGGATTTGACATTGAAGAAGTAGACGCATTTTTAGATTTAATAATTCGTGATTACGATACATTCCAAAAAGAAATTAGCTTTTTACAAAGTGAAAATGAACGTTTAGTAAATAAAGTTGACGAATTATCAAAACAAGCAACTGTAACAAAAGGAACTCGCTCAGCTAGCATTCCTTCTGCTGGTGTTACAAACTTTGATATTTTAAAACGTTTAGCGAATTTAGAAAAACATGTCTTTGATGAAAAATTAGAAGAAGACGATGATGATTTAGAAAAAACTCGTGTTATTACCCCAATTAAAGATTAATAATACTTGTAAACTTTGAGTAATCGCGGTAGTGTATTCACTACTGAGGAAAGTCCATGCTCGCACAGACTGAGATGTCTGTAGTGTTCGTGCTTAGCGAAACAATAAGCTAAGGCAACAACTTGTTGACGGCAGAAAAAATGGCTAAGGAATTTCTATGCCAAAGTATTCTTGAAAGTGCCACAGTGACGAAGCATTTCTGGAAACGGAAATGGTGGAACGCGGTAAACCCCTCGAGCGAGCAACCCAAACTTATGGTAGGGGCACTCTTTATTAGGAAATGAACGAAATAAGAGGCACATTTGTGTAGACAGATGATTACTGAAATCAATTAGAACCTGCTAATTGATGGAACAGAACATGGCTTATAGAAGTTTGCATTCAGGTTATTTACCGGGGTCTCCCGGTATTTTTTTTGAGAAACTATCATTGCATAGAAAGGAAATCATTATGACAACTTATAAATTAGTCGCCACTGCTGCAGCTGGCATTGAAGCACTTATTGGAAAAGAATTAAGAACTCTTGGCTATGATTGCCAAGTAGAAAATGGAAAAGCTTATTTTACTGGAGGAGATTATGATATTGCAAAAACGAATATTTATTTACGTACCGCAGATCGTATTAAAATTGTTTTTGGTCAATTTACCGCTAAAACATTTGATTCATTATTTGAACAAACAAAAGCACTTCCTTGGGAACAAATTTTACCAGTTGATGCAGAATTTCCCGTATCAGGAAAATCTGTTAAATCAACATTACATAGTGTTCCTAACTGCCAATCTATTGTAAAAAAAGCAATTGTTAATCGTTTAAGTGCAGCATATGCACGTAGAACACATTTACCAGAAACAGGAGCACTCTATCCTATCGAAGTTTCTATTCTTAAAGATGTTGTAACATTAACGATTGATACAAGTGGAACAAGTTTATTTAAACGTGGCTACCGTACTGAAAAAGGTGGCGCACCATTAAAAGAAAATATGGCTGCTGCTCTTGTCATGTTAACAAATTGGTTCCCGGATAAACCATTTTACGATCCATGTTGTGGTTCAGGTACCATTCCAATCGAAGCTGCTTTAATTGGATTAAACATTGCACCTGGATTAAATCGTTCATTTGCTGCTGAAAAATGGACATTCTTTGATCCAAAAGCATTTGACACTGTTCGTCAAGAAGCAAGAAAAGAAATTCGTACAGATGTAACATTAGACATTCTTGGAGCTGATATTGATGGTTCTATGATTGAGATTGCAAAACAAAATGCAATTAAAGCTGGCGTTAGCGAGCATATTGAATTTAAGCAAATGCAATTAAAAGA
>QWCF01000743.1_pt1 | contig 11255 bp, 14 predicted proteins | sample 1972521 | NCBI WGS metagenome assembly QWCF01 (sample SAMN09866715, study PRJNA288562) | Human oral metagenome isolate term4_saliva, whole genome shotgun sequencing...
TCCCTCGCAATCCTAAGGCTATTCGTAGTTTGAAAGAAGATTACACCAAACTACGGGGGCAGTAATGTCTAATTCAGCACAACTCTCTCCAACTGATGTTTTTGCTATTGCTAGTGGTATTGAACCACTTGCGCTAAAGCTAACCTTTTCGTTTATTTTTGTAATGCTGTTGCTACTTGCCTACGCTTGGGCTGCGGTAAATGGTTATGGGGGGATAAGTAAACCTAATGGTATATGGGACTTCGTGAAAATTGTTCTTTGGGGTGCGGCTCTCGTTCTGATAGTCGTTAATTTCTTTATTTATTAAGGAATAATCTATGAAATTAGTTCAAAAAAGTTTACAGGTTTCAAAGGCTTGTTGGCAATTTGTGATGAACCGATATACCGCTTTTGTATTAGCGTTATTTGGTTTTGCAGGTAGTGCTTGGGCAAGTGGTGGTTCTGGTCCTGATGCTTCTAAGTTACCGGATTTTAAAGTCCCTGGGGTAAATAGTAACACTAAAGATCCTATGGAAATTATTTTCTTGGTTGCTAAAGGGTTAGTTACCTTAGCTGCTGTTTTATTCGCTGTATGGTGTATTTTGGCTGTAGTGAAAGCCTTGGTGACAACATTCCAGGCGGCTACTGACCCGAATGAGAAGAAAGGTTGGACTCCATTCATTGGGGCCTTAATCATTGGATTTATCTTAATCTTCTTTTGTTTATGGTTGGTTAAGATGGCTGTTGGCTTGTTCTAACCTTAGGGAGTTCTATATGTCATCAAAAACTGAGCAAACTATTACATTTTTACCGAATAGGTTAAATCGAGAAGCGGTAATGTATGGAGGCTTATCTATGAGTGAGTTTCTAGTTGCAGCTGGAGTAGGCTTTATTTTCGGTAGCATTTTAGGACTCCTACTTTGTATCCTGTTTGGTTTTGGCTTTTGGTTATTGATTCCAGCGCTTGCGATGCTGTTTTGTATATTGACTGTAGTGATTGGCAAGGGCGTTATCGCACGTCTTAAAAGGGGAAAGCCTGAGGCCTACTTAAACCGAAAAATTGAATTTGCCTTAGATGCCTTAATGTCAGGGCAGCGCTTTATTTCCCGTCAAGGATTTTGGTCTATTCGACGTTCTAAAAAACCATAGAAGAGCCTGTTATGAGTAAATTAAAAACTGCTATTAATCAAAAAAATCGGGACTTATTAACATCTCGTATAGCAATCGGTGCTTTGTTTATTATCTGTTTAGTTTTATGCGCCATTATCTACACCGCACCAAGTCGATTAATGATTTATAACCCACCAGAGTTACGCGCAGGTAGTCAGCGCCCATGGTGGGAAGTTCCAAAATCTACTGTATATGCTTTTGCTTATCAACAATTCCAACAACTCAATCGATGGATGACGAATGGCGAAGAAGAATACAAAGCAAATATTGCCAAGATGCAGCCTTTTTTAACCCCAAGTTGCCAAGAATTCTTGCAACAAGACTATCACGACCGCTTACGTAATGGAGAGCTTAGAGAGCGCTCACGTGGGGTGTATGAAATTATTGGTCGAGGCTACAGTGATGCTAGAGTCATTACCCATAGTGCAGATAGTTGGACGGTAAACTTAGATTTGAGTGTTGATGAATATTATAAAGATGAACCTGTTAAACGCGTATTAACTCGTTTTCCAATTAGTGTTGTTCGAATGGAAACAGATTTACAGAAAAATCCGTGGGGGTTAGGTTTTAACTGTTATAGCGATATTCCACGACGTTTAGAGGCAATGGAAACGCCAAAAGAGGAACAATAATTATGAAAAAATTGGTTGCATTATTTGCTACAAGCGCTTTAGCGTTGCAATCGACTGCTTATGCTGAAGTATTAATGAATTGGAAGCGTTTACCACTCCCGATTGAACTTAAAGTTAAACAAGAAAGAGTTATTTTTGTTGATAAAAGCGTCAAAGTGGGTTATCCACAAGAATTAGAGGGGAAAATCAGAATTCAGTCCACCGGTGGTGCCGTCTATCTCAAAGCACTAGAGAAATTTGGCAGTGCTCGTTTGCAGTTGATGGATATTAATAGCGGTGAAATCATTTTATTAGATGTACAAGCTAAATCATCAGCTCAGAATGCTGATGAACCAATTCGGATTGTTTATAACACACCAGTAGAAAATCAATCTACTTCTTATTTGCAAGATAATCATGAGTCCGAAGATGTGGGAAATTATCGCCCTTCTGCGTTACCAGCACCAGCTGCATTAACTCGCTATGCAGCACAAATGTTCTATGCACCACTACGAACTGTTGAGCCTTTAGATGGTGTACGTCAAGTAGGGCATCGTTTGCCATCGTCTTTAACAACTTTACTTCCTGCGTTATCAGTTAAGGTAAATCCAATGTTAGCTTGGCAATTAGATGGCTATGTGGTGACTGCAATTAAGTTACAAAACCAGGGTAATAATACGGTTAATCTTGACCCTCGCGACTTACAGGGGCGTTTTTATGCAGCAACCTTTCAGCATAATTGGTTAGGAGCTAAAGGTTCACCTGAAGATACTACGATGCTTTATCTCGTGACAGAAGGCTATCCAAACCAAGCAGTTATCCCTGAAGGACAAAAATATCAGCCGAAAAAACTTAAGAAGACCACCACAAAAACGATTCGAGTTGTGAGATAGGAGGATGTATGCAAGCAAATAAAGCCTTTTATGTTATCGGTGCTATTGTTGTTTTAGTGATTAGCTTAATGCTTTGGTTTTTATTCGGCAGTGGTTCGTCAGCTCGACCAGCTAATGAGAAAGTTGATGTGATAGATGCTGCTTTTAAAGATTTGTCGCCCGAAGAATTGCGTGAAATGGGCATTGAGGGTGATACGCCGAGAGATACCATTAAAACCTTAGTTGGCAATTCTAAAGCAAATAACAAAAAAATTGAGGAAGTGATAAACCAAAATGAGCAGTTATTAAGAGAAAACGAACGTCTTAAGAATCAACAAGCTAATTTAGATTATCAAATTCAGCAATCAGTACAAAATGAAACAAGCGCCTTAATGAGCCAGCTTAATGAACTCAAAACTCAGATAATGGATAACAAGCAAATGGTCGAAAATAATCAGGGGTTTGTAAATCAGAATACTGGGACAGGACAAGATAGCACCATTCAAATTAATGGTGCACGGAATTCAAATCCAAATTATTCAGCTAATGATGCATCGCAAGGTATGTCGAACAATGGTGTGAATTGGGTTGCTCCAAGTGATTATGTATTAGATAGAGATGGTAAACCACTCAATAATAATGCACTAGGCAATAATACCGTTCCTGTGAAAGCAGGTTTACCATTTACAGGTGAAGCGGATAGTACTGTTGTTCAAGAGAATAGTAATACGACTGGCAGTAGTCGTAATAATCGTAATGCTAGACCGTTTTATACCATTGCAGCTAATTCCACGTTAACTAATTCGGTCGCATTGACCGCGCTAGTGGGACGAGTACCGATTGATAACAACGTCACTGAGCCGTATCCATTTAAATTGTTAATTGGCCGTGAAAATCTAATTGCTAATGGCATTGAGTTGCCAGATGTAGAAGGTGCTATTGTATCAGGCACTGCATCAGGGGATTGGACGCTCTCTTGCGTGAGAGGTAAGGTTAATAGTTTAACTTTTGTTTTTAGTGATGGCCGTATTGTGAATGCCGGTGCAGCTGGTGGAAGTGAAAATCTAGGTTGGCTTTCTGATCCGTTTGGTGTGCCTTGTATCCCAGGTGAGAGAAAAACCAATGCCCCTGAATATTTAGCCTCAAATGCGATTTTGATGGGCGCATCAGCTGCTGCTCAAGGGCTATCTCAATCTCAAATAACTAATGTTGTAGATAATGGTGCGATTGTCGGCGCTGTAACCGGAAATAATGGGCAGTATGTGTTAGGACAAGCATTAGGTGGTGGTTTGCGTGAAACTGCTGAGTGGTTCCGTCAGCGCTATGGGCAAACTTTTGATGCAGTTTATGTCCCACCAGGTCACCAGGTCGCAGTACATATCGACAAAGAAATTAAAATTGATTATGACCGCAATGGTCGAAAAGTGAAATATGGGCAAAGCCAGGCGCAATTCGCTTTAGATTAAGGTTAAGGAGCATTAAATGAACGTAGTAAAAACCTTTGGATTATTTCTGATGGCAACGAGTGTATTAAGTGGTTGTTCTACCTCGCAAACAGAGTTATTGCCGACTGGAGAATCCACAATGAAAGAGATTTGGAACCACGGTGCCAGTCAAGATAACAATATAGCTACATATCGTGATCAAGTAACAGGGCGTTTGGCTGATGCACCAAAATATATCTCACATAGACAACAAGCTTCTTACACAAGAGATGCTGAAAATGAAGCGAAAAACTTATTTCCTCGCCTCCCGAACCCTGATTTAGTGATGTATATCTACCCTCATTTAACCAATTCGGCAGAGCAAATGCCTGTTCCAGGTTATTCTTCAGTAATTCCATTTTATGGGAGAGTGCAATACGCACAACCTGGTGAACGTACAAGAACTTATTAATGGGAGAACGTATGTCGTTATTTCAAGATGTATTTGGGGCATTTTTTCCCAGTAAAGAAAAAAGTACCACACCGAAATCATCACAACCAAGTACGCCGAAAGAGACGCAAGAAACCCTTACTTTTGGTCCTTTACCTCGTAGTGGAAAATTAAGTCAGACAGCGCATAATCGTGCGCTATATGGTAAATCTCCTTCATTTATAGATCATTTGCCGTGGGCAGAATTTATTGAACAAGATGGTGTGATGTTGTTTGATGATGGGCAAAGTGCAGGTGCTGTATTCGACATTAAACCTATTGGAACAGAAGGGCGGAGTGAGGATTTTTTAAATCGTATCCGTACTTTGGTTAAGGATGCTTTGCAAGACAGTTTTGATGAATTAGATGTAAATCCGTATGTAGTACAGTTTTATTGCCAAGATGAAAATGATTTGAGTAGTTATATCACTCATTTAGAAAACTATATTCAGGAGGTTTCGCCTGAAGCAGCACAAAGTGAATTTACTCATCAATGGTTGGGGGAAATGACTCGCCATTTAGATGCGGTTGGAAAACCTGGAGGACTATTTGTTGATGACCGTATTACAAATACTCCTTGGGCTGGGAAAATCCGTCGAACTCGTATGGTAATTTACCGCTATGTGAATGTTAATGACACCGACACTATTTTACAGCTCAACAACGTTTGCGAAAAAATTGAAAGTGCATTTTCAATGGCAAATTTAACTGTAGTTAGACTAAATAAGGATTATATTCATCAATGGTTACTACGCTGGTTTAATCCTGCACCTGCACAATATTTTGAAGGCATGAATGACAAAGAGTGCTACAAACTCTTAGCTACACCTGAATCTGATGATTTACCTATGTTTGAGCAAGATTTTAGTGAGAGCTTATTCTTTTCGTCACCAGAAAGCAAAGGAGATTATTGGTACTTTAATGGACAACCTCATGAAGTCGTGGTTGTGGATAGTGTGCGTAAAGCACCGGAAGTCGGATTAATGACAGGAGAAATTACCCGAGGCCGACATATTAATACCTTATTCGATTTGTTGCCTGAATCAACCATTATGGTGATTACCATAGTCGTACATCCTCAAGATAAGTTGCAATCACTGCTAGAAACACGAAGTAAGAGAGCTGTTGGAAACAATTACGAGTCAATTTATCTTCGTCAAGATGCTATTACGGTGACCGAATACCTAAAAGATGGCCATAAACTGTATCAAGGTGCGATTGCTTTTTATGTGAAAGGGAAAGATGAACAAGAACTGAAGAAACGAACTCGAGATTTACGTACTGCATTATTGAATAACAACTTGGTGCCTGTGAAAGAAGGTGATGAAGTAGCCGCCTTAAATAGCTATTTACGTTGGTTGCCAATGAACTTTAATCCTCAGCAGGACGCGAAATCACACTATTATACGAAATATTATTGGGTTCAACATTTAGCAAATTTATTACCTGTTTTTGGACGTGAAGTTGGAACAGGCCATGCGGGCATTACCTATTTTAACAGGGGGGGAGGGCCACTTGATTTTGATCCTTTGAATCCGAAAGACCGTAGTAAGAATGCCCATAAACTTTTGTTAGGTCCAACAGGGTCGGGTAAGTCAGCAACATTGCTTTCTCAAATGAGTCAGTTAATGGCTGTTTATCGACCACGGTTATTTGTGGTAGAGGCAGGTAATTCGTTTGGGCTTTTCGCTGATTATGCTGAACGTTATGGATTGACAGTTAACCGAGTAACATTAGAACCAAGTAGTGATATTGCCTTACCACTGTTTTCTGAAGCGCATCGTTTGTTAGAAATGGATGTTGAAGTAGATATTCGAGATGATGATAGTGATGATGAAGATGGAGATGAACAGCGCGATTTATTAGCTGAAATGGAACTCACTGCTCGTCTGATGATTACAGGTGGTGAGGCAAAAGAAGATGAGAAGATGAGCCGAGCTGACCGTTCAGCAATTCGACAGGCGATTCTGCTCGCAGCTGAAAATACCTTTAAAGAGAATCGACAAGTTCTTACCGGCGATGTTAAGGCTGCACTTGAACAACTAAGCCAGCGAGAGGATATTCGACCTGAACGTGCATCACGTTTAGCAGATATGGCTGAAGCAATGGATATTTTCTGCAGTGGTGTGAATGGACGCTTCTTTAACCGAGAAGGCGAGATTTGGCCAGAAGCGGATATTACCTTAGTTGATTTGGCCATGTTTGCTCGAGAAGGCTATGAAGCAGAATTAGCGATTGCCTACATATCTCTAATTAACCATATCAACTCGTTGGGCGAAAAGTACCAACATAGTTTCAGACCTATCGTTAATGTTACTGACGAATCGCACATCATTACGGTCAATCCTTTACTGGCCAAGTTCTTAGTTAAGGGGTCAAAAATGTGGCGTAAGTTAGGTATTTGGTTATGGTTAGCGACTCAAAATATGTTGGACTTCCCGACTGACGCAGAAAAATTACTCAGTATGCTTGAATGGTGGGAATTGCTGAATTTAAGTAACGATGAAATTGAGCAAGTGACTCGTTTTAGACGGTTGACTGAAGCGCAAAAAACAATGGTATTGTCGGCTAAAAAAGCAGACAAAAAATATACTGAGGGCGTAGTGTTGGCAAGTAATATGGAGGCCTTGTTTAGAGTGGTACCACCGAGTCTTTATCTTGCATTAGGTATGACAGAGAAACATGAAAAAGCACAACGTAAGCAACTTATGATGCAACATCAATGTAGTGAGCTTGATGCTGCATTAATGGTAGCGAGAGAGTTAGATATTAAACGGGGGATTGCAGTTAATGAAAGCTACTATCAAAAATCAGCCTAGAGAGGCAAAAATCACACACTTTTTTGAAATTGGTCCTCGTATCCAGTCGCTAACATTTAGCTCTTTGGCCGCACATCAGACTTTAGCTACATTTACCAAAAGACTGAAAGAAAAGGTAGGTGATAAATGCCGTTTAAGCGCTTTCCCTCAGAGGATCTACACTCAAAATAGCTGGAAGGTTCATATCACCGGGGAGCTAGGAGAGTTGCATCTATTATTGAATATTTCCGGCAGAATGCAGCTACCGGATTTAGATTCGCATTGGGCAGCAAGACTCAATATTGAATTAAGTGATCATGTTGATGCCTTTTGGTTTGTTAAGTATCTGATGTGGTCGCTGAAAGCTGAATGGGCAGTACCTGAAATCTTAGATTCAGTGTTTAAAGAGGGTATATGCTATGACAACTAAATCCTCGCGGAAGCTCGTTGTACAGAGTATTAGAATGGTAGGCGCACTTGTACTAACCTTCTTATTTCTTGCATTGCTTGGCGCTTTTGTTGCAAAGTTCTTGCCTGATGTAGATGTTCAACGTTGGTTCTATGACACTCGTTGGATTTGGTTTTTTGTACGCTTAGCGCTTTATGTGATCGTTTTAAGTATCGTGTATGCAATTCAGAAACGTAATCCTACAGCAATGCCGAAAATGGCAAAAGTCTTAGTCATAAGTATTTTGATTTTTGCTGAAGGTATTAGTCAAATTAGCTTAGCCTAAGGAGAATAAAATGACGTTTAGTGTCGATAGTTACCTTGAATACTTCCTTACTCTATTAGCTTGGATTGTAAATAATGGGGTTTTCTCATTATTTGTCGTAACCGGAATTTGGCTCTTACCGTTAATCGGCGTGCTATTAAAAACCTGGCGAGATGTAGCGAAACAAGGGGATGATGAAGGAGAAAAAGGACAACTTTTAATTAGTTGGCTCACGATTGAGTTGCTGCCGGCAATGATAGTTGTAGTTTTGACCTTGGCACCATTGGTTACTGTGTCATTACAAAATTTGCAATTTGATGTTGATCGCTCAAAACAATGCGGGTATCGAGTACCATTAAAACCTGAAGAGACGGGTTATGCGCCATTGATTGATACTTTTGGTAATAGACAAGCTCGAATTCCTGTATGGTGGATGCTGATGCACAAGCTTAATAAAGGGGTAAATGCTGCAATGATTTCGATTGTGCCTTGCCACCGAGATTTACGTCAGATGCGTTTTGAGGTGCAACGGGAAAAAATTAACGACCCGAATTTAATTACTGAAATTGAGTACTTTACTGCACAATGTTATGTTCCAGCTCGCACAAAATTACTAGCAACCCAATTAACATTAACACCAGCGCAAGTACGAGAAACCTCATGGTTAGGTGGTCGCCTATTAGTTGAAAATAGTGAGCTTTATCCACGTTATCGAGCAAAACAACCACATAAACTTTTCCCTTATAATGAAGCGAGAGATATGGGTTTACCAAACACCGGGAATGGAGGATTCCCTAGATGTGACGAATGGTGGGATGATGGCCAAGGTGGATTAAAAACGCGGTTACTTAACGATATGCGTCAGAATTTGTCTGTACAGGTAGGTGATTTTTTCGCAAGAACACAGAATCGAGATGAGATTTTATTAAGAGCCTTGCTTAGACCTGAGAATATCGAAGTTTCCAAAGGAAAGGCATATATAGGATATGGAGGAAACTTAGATACGACCTTTATGAATGCCACGGCTAGGGTAGGTTCCTTATTTGGTCTTTCTGTAGGAAGTCTTGCTGCTTTCCCTGGGCTTGATGCAATGCGCCAATCATTACCTATGGTGCATTCTTTTATGGTGATGGGCTTTATTATACTGATTCCCGTTATTACGATTCTAAGCGGATACTCGTTAAAAACCGTAGTTACGCTGAGCTTCGTCTATTTTGCACTAATGACAACACCGTTTTGGTGGGAACTCGCCCGATGGCTTGATTCGTTCTTGCTTGATATCATGTATAGTTCGGAATCGCATAACTCAATCAACCCGTATTTCTTTGATAATACGTTGGACGATATTATCATTAACTTTGTAATGGGATCGATGTTCTTGATTCTACCAGGGATTTGGTTTGGTTCAATGTCTTGGGCTGGCGTAAGAATGGGTGAACTAACAAATCATTTGCGACAAGGCTCAGGTAGTGTGGAAAATGAAGGTGGTGGAGCAGTCAAGAAGGTTATAAAATAAAAAATAGAAAGGGGCGAAAATCGCCCCATTTTTTTGATATTAATCTTCTTCTGAATAATCTATTCTAATATCATTACTATATATCCCAACACCTTGCCAACCATCTCTATAACCATCTTTTTTATAATCATCATTGTTATTTAAAGAATATAAAGGTGAAAGCAAGCTATCATAGTCTTCGTTAGAAGGCTCTACTTTAACTGGCTCAGGCATGGGCGCTGGCACTCTAACAAACCAAAAGAATGCAATTCCAATCACAGGTAGCGCAAGTAACATTAATGCGCTCGCAGACAGCTTGCGCGGAAGCACAGGCAAGAATTCTAATGCGTGGTCAATTTCTTTATACGTTTTACCAACATGGGCTCCAAATGTGGCCGCTTTCATAGGATTCTCCTGTAGAGGATTTAAACGATTTATGGATAGTATAAATCTTGGTTGAATACTATTCAATGGAATAATAGAAAATTACCTCGTTAGTTTCTAAGTGAATGGATTTTATACAAATAATTTCTTCGCCATCAGGAAAATCTTTTATGCTCTTCAAGTTAAGAAATGAATTAGGGTAGTAAGTGTTTTCTTTTTCATTCTTTAATGTGAGGGCAATAATTTGTTTGTTAGTTCTAAGTGCACTGTCAAATGAGAGATTTAAGTAATTAGCGCAGTCTGTTAATCTAATTTTAGGCTTTACTAAATGCTCTACTGATGTCAATGCTGATAATTTTAGAATTGTTGTGCCATCTTCTTTTGTTTTAAGTTTAGATATATCCAGCTTATTATTGAGTATATCTTTAAAGAACTGCTTAGCCCCTTTTTCATATCGTAGTCCACATAAATGCATAAAGTTAGAACGCTTAAAGTTTAAGGAAATACAACGGTTTCTTGTTATATAGTGCATTTCTTTTCCAACAAAGTGTTGTTCAAAAAAAGTTGCTGCATTCTTTATATCATTAATGTATTTAGATATATTGCTCATATTATTCCAAAAATAATGAAGCCCACTATAAAAGTGGGCTGTAAGTATAAGGTGTTAGTTTTTCTGATGTCTGCCATCCGCTAGGTCTTTTCACCCTAGATTGATTTCAAGTTTTTCTGTTGCTTGCCAACCGCTAGGTCTTTTCACCCTAGATATAATTTCAGATTGATGATGTGCTAACTCACATTTGCGTTTTTAAGGTTCGCTTCCTTATTTAGATAATAAGGTAACTAAAACTAGAAATCAAGTAGAGTATTTATGTTTTTGTAATGATATTTTAATTAACCAAAGAACCTTTCTTCTTATGAGAGATATAGTTAAAAGATTACATTGTTACTAACAAGGCAGTTAAATTAGATTCTGTCCTTAAGGAGAGTTCTATCATCATTTCCAATAGTACAACCAAAGTAAAACAGGCTAACGAGTGGTTAGCCTGTTTGTATTGATTAGATGTTAATAGCATTTCTTACAAGATTTGGGATATAACCTGTAAGAACAGGTTGGCTACTGAGCCCAAGTAACTGATATATTTGGCCACCGATACCTGGAATCACTTCGCCATCTTGGTTGCGTTCATCGTCAAGCGCAAAAAAGATATATTCAAATTTATCGGAAATCTCTTTAGGAAATTCAGCTGAGAGCTTTTCTCGCGCTTTACTGTGCATAACAGGAGAAACAATAAAAATCTGTTTTACCTTTTTTACTTGCT
>QWCF01002173.1_pt1 | contig 11237 bp, 10 predicted proteins | sample 1972521 | NCBI WGS metagenome assembly QWCF01 (sample SAMN09866715, study PRJNA288562) | Human oral metagenome isolate term4_saliva, whole genome shotgun sequencing...
AGATTAAATATAGGAGAAAATGTAGAAATAGGTGTAGAAAAATTCCTATTTATGAAATATTTTAACCAGGTAGGGATCACCGCTTTATAAATAAAAAAACAACTAGAGATGAAAAGTATCATTTCTAGTTGTTTTTGTTTATTAGTTAGAAGATGCAATAAGCTCTTCTTCTTTTTTATGTTTATCGTTGTAGATTTTTTTCATAATACCGATAACGATTGATAGTGCAAATAGACACATTAATCCGATGAATAGGTTTCTAGCGCCACCTGATAGTGTACCACCTACATATGAATAAACAATTGTTGCTGGTAGTTGCCCGATTCCTGTAGCGATAAAGAATCGCCAGAAACTCATATTAGTAAGACCGGCAGCGTAACTAACGAAGTCGAAAGATACGAACGGTAATAACCTACAAATAAGAATAGCTTTGTCTCCGTAGCGTTCGAAGAATACGTCAATACTTGCCATTGCACCTTTACTTGTAAGTTTTTCTACTACATCTCGTCCTAATCCGCGAGCAATATAGAAACATACCGCAGCCCCTATCATTGCTGTTGACCAAGATAATACAGCTCCTAGTACCCAACCAAAGATAGCAGCATTTGATAATGTGATTAAAAATGCTGGGATTGGTGCAGCTATTGATTGAAGTACCATTAGTACTCCAGAAACTACCGCAGCCCAAGCTCCCCATCCACGTAAGTATTCGATTACCGCATTTGTATCGAATTGAGATAGAGTTGCGAATGCTGTATTAATACCAGTTTTAAAACTAGGTACTGTGAAATAAACTGCAAAGAAGATTGCAAAACATGCAAGTGTAATATATCTTACTTTTTTACGTTGTACTTTTAATTTTTTCTCTTCTTCAGGATCAACTTCTCTTAAATCACTAAGTTTTACTTCTTTTTCTTTTAATGCCTTAAGTTCATCTTTAGTATAAACTGTTTGATATTTAGAAAGTGTTAAAATAATATAAAGATTTATTAAGTTAACAATTACCACAGTAATAATAAATGGAATTTTAACTTGGTTAAGTGAACTAGCATGTAGCACTTCACGAGCTATATATAGTAATGTTTTTGTTTTACCTGAAAAAATAGCCATTAAAAGTATTATCGCTTCAATTATAAAGAATGTGTACTTGCGATTAATACGTTTGAAATATAAACCTGTCATTATACCATATACAGTCCAAACGAAAATTACAAGACTCTGGTCAGCTAACATTTCGAATTGTGTAAAGAAGAACAGAAGGAAAGCGAAGAAGTAACCAACCGCTATACCAACACTCGTAAAATAAAATAAAAGTCTTAATCGATTCATTTAATCTCTCCTTGTGATTAGCTATTATTTTTTAATACTATAAATAATAGCAGCATATGTTCCATCTTCTGGAAGAACGTCTTCGTTACCTGAAAATTTCACTTCTTTACGAGTTTCAACAGCTCCATAAGTGTAAGTAGTATTTGAGATAATACCAACAGGGCAGCTATCTAAACAAGATAAACATCCTGTATTTTTATCGAGAGCATTTTTCAAGTTGCCACCGAAGCGGAAATCGATTTGTTTTCCATTGCTGTCTTTTACTACTTCGTTAATGTCATATTTTTTGTCAGCGCCGTTCCATGTGATTTCGGCTTTAATTGGAGTTCCTTCAACATGTGTAGTAGTTGCATTATTTGCAGTCATATTGTTTCCAGGTTTTGCACCAATCTCAATTAGAGCGTTGTAGAATTCTTCGGGCTTAGCAAATGCAGTAAATATTGACTTAGCACCATTTGTACCACTTTGTTCTACAGAATTATGTCTTGTTGCTTCATCAAAGTATTTACCGTTAATTTTTGTAAGAACAGTAATAGTACCTGCTTCTTTATCTACTTTAATAGGTTTATCTAACGATACGCCTGCCACATAGTCTGCAGGTTGATTTGAATTTTGTGAAGTTGAATTAGATGAATTGCTACATCCAACAGCAGTAAATGCTAATCCGGCAGCCATAAGGACTGATAATATTTTTTTTGGATTCATAAAAGAAGCCCCCCTTATTCTATAAATTTATTATATATTTGTATTATAACATTTATAGAAAAACTGAACAATATTCTATATAAAATATTCTATGAATTTAATTATCGCTACAGATATACAATTTATAAACATGAGAAAATATTATTATATTTTTTACATCAGTTATGTTAAAAATAGTAAAAATAAAATATATACTGAATAAATAATTTATTATAATTTATATATTTTAGATTATAATACTTTAGAACAACTAAGAAGTAATTTATTGATAATTATTATCGATTATAATAAACAGTTATTTATATAGAAATGAGTATCATAATTATTAGCTAAATAATTGGAAATATGGTATAATAGTTCAGTTATAAACGAAAATTATAAGAAATTTATGAAAAAAAGTAAAAAACTAGAGAAAGGAGAAAAAAATGTTAATTCAATTAAATAATGTAACAAAGAATTTCGTTGTCAATGAAATTTTTTCAAATGTTAAACTAGAAATTAACGATAAGGACCGTGTTGCAATAGTAGGTAGAAATGGAGCTGGAAAGAGTACATTATTAAAAATCATTTCTGGTGCTATTAGTTTTGATAGTGGAGAGAGAACTATTTCAAAAAATACAACGGTCGGATATTTATCTCAAGAATTTATAGTTAGAGAAGATTTGTCAATTTATGAAGAGATGATCACATGTTTTGATGAAATTATTACGTTAGAAGCAGAATTAGAAAAACTTTCATTTGAGCTAACGCCGGAAAATATCGAAAATGATCCAACGCTACTTAATAAATTTGATAGATTACAAAATGAAGTGTTAACACATAAGGACTATCATTATAAGAGTAAGATAGAGAGTGTATTATACGGATTAGATTTCACAAAAGAAGTTTTTGATAAGAAAATCAGTACTTTCTCTGGTGGAGAGAAGACAAGATTATCGATGGCTAAACTATTGTTAAGTGAGCCAGACTTACTAGTTTTAGATGAACCTACCAACCACCTTGATATGGAAAATGTAGCATGGCTAGAAAATTATCTTTCATCATACAATGGTGCAATAGTTATAGTCAGTCACGATAGATACTTTTTAGATAAAGTTGTAAATGTTGTATATAACTTAGAATTCGGTAAACTTAAAAAGTATGTAGGTAACTATTCGAAATTCTTAGTACAATATGAAGAAGATTATGAAAAACAATTAAAAGAATATACGAGTCAGCAGAAGGATATAAAAAAATTAGAAGAATTTGTTCAGAAGAATATAGCAAGAGCATCTACTAGTAAGATGGCTAAAAGTCGTCAAAAAGTATTAGATAAGATGGATCTTATTGACAATCCGAAAAAAGATGATAAGGCAGCAGGCATAGAGTTCTTAATTAAGGAACAAAGTGGTCGTGATGTTCTAACGATTAGTGGTTTACAAGTAGGTTATAATGGAATTAAAGTAGGGCAGAGTTATAATCTTTCGGTGTATAAAGGTGACAGAATAGCAGTAGTTGGAAGAAATGGTATAGGAAAATCTACATTAATAAAAACTATAGCTAAGAGACAAAAAGAAATTTCTGGTTCTGTTCAATATGGAAGTAAAGTGTCGTTAGGATACTATGATCAAAAACAAGCAGAGTTTGAATCTTCAAAAACAATATTAAATGAATTGTGGGATGAGTATCCTCTAATGAAGGAAGCGGAAGTAAGAACAGTGCTTGGTAGATTCTTATTTAGAGGGGATGATGTTCTTAAGATAGTAAGAGATCTTTCTGGTGGAGAAAAAGCGAGGTTACAACTCGCAAAACTGATGTTGGAGAAAAACAATCTCCTTATATTAGATGAACCGACTAACCACCTTGATATTACAAGTAAGCAAGTACTAGAAGAGGCATTGAAAAATTATGAAGGGACTATTCTTTTTGTCAGTCACGATAGGTACTTCATTAATAAGATTGCTAATAAAGTACTAGATATTACTGATAATGGTCATAATATGTACTTAGGAAATTATGATTACTATTTAGAAAAAAGAGAACAAGAGAGAATAGCTCAACAACTAACTAAACAAAATGAAGAAGTAGTTGCTGAAAAAGAAGCGAATAACTACATACTAGATAAAGAAGCGAAAAAACGTGTTCGAAAATTAGAGAGAACCCGCGATGAGCTGATGAATAAAATTGAAACTTTAGAAGAAGAAATACAAGTTGTAAATAATGAACTTGCCAAAGAGGAAGTATATACTGATATGATAAAAACTCAAGAATTTAATGAGCAGTTAAAACAACTATCTTCTGAATTAGAAGAGTTAAATGATTCTTGGTTAGAAATTGAAGAGGAATTAGAGAGTATTAATGGGTAGTAAAATTAAAATAACGACTTATGTTGACTCTGAAAAAATACATGAGGAATCTTGTGTAGGAAGTGTTTCGGAACAGATAAGTAGTGAAAAGATAAGCTATAGTGATAAAAATAATAAAAAAATAGAGATTTTTATTGACAAAATAAAAGAAAGTGTTAGTATAGAAAAAGACGATTCAAAAATGTACTTAGCATATACGAAAACAAGTAATGACTACAGTACGCAATATGGTCAGATGAAATTAGAAACACAGCTTGTAAATATAAGTAAAAAAACAAAAAACAACCTTACTTTATACGAAATAGTGTACAATATACATTTCGGAAGTAATGATAAACAGAAAAATAAATTGAAAATATTAGTGAAAAATATATAGTAAGTAATTAGGAGGGATTTTTGGTGAAAAATAAAATAGTAGAATTAATAAAAAATTCTTTAGCCAAATTAGAAATTGATGGAGTAGATATTCATGTAGAAACTCCGAAAAACACAGATAATGGAGATTTTTCTTCAAACGTAGCGATGCAATTAACAAGAGTTTTACGTAAAAATCCTAGAGTTATTGCCGAGGAAATAATCAGTAATATAGAAGAAGATGAAGCGGTAGAAAAAATTGAAATAGCTGGGCCGGGATTTATTAACTTTTTCGTTAAAAAATCAAGTCTTGGAAGTGTTGTTGGGAAAATCTTAGAAGATGATTTTAAATATGGTGAAAACAACATTGGACAAGGTAAAAAAGTTCTTTTAGAGTATGTGTCAGCTAACCCAACAGGAACACTACACGTAGGTCACGCTAGAAATGCTGCATATTCTGATTCATTAGCAAGAATAATGAAGAAATCAGGATATGATTTATCTCGTGAATACTATATTAATGATGCAGGTAATCAAATTAATAATCTTGTGATTTCGGCGATTACTAGATATAAACAGGCTCTAGGCATGGATGCTGAGATGCCAGAGGATGCATATCATGGTGAAGATATTAAAGTTTTAGGTCAAAAACTAAAAGATGAATTCGGTGAATCATTATTAGAAAGAGAAGACTTAAATGAGTTTATTCGTGAGTATGCAGTAGCGTATGAAATGGAAAATATTAAAAAAGACCTTGGTGATTTTGGTTTAGAATACGATGTATTCTTCAGTGAAAAATCATTATATGAAAATGGTCTTGTAGAAAAAGCTTTAGAATCCCTTAAAGAACAAGGGTTTGTTTATGAAAAAGATGGAGCTTTATGGTTAGAAACAACTGCTTTAGGTACAGGAGATGACAAAGACCGTGTATTAATAAAAGCAGATGGTTCATTAACATATTTAACTAGTGATATAGCGTATCACAAAAATAAATTAGATCGTGGATTTGATTTATTGTTAGACGTTCTTGGTGCAGATCACCATGGTTATGTAGCTAGACTTAAAGCTAGTGTAGTAGCTATGGGGTATAAAGCAGATCAATTAGAAGCGTTAATAATGCAAATGGTACAACTTCTAAATAGTGCAGATAGTCACTTAGATTTTGACTTTGCAGTAGCGAAAGAGCAATCAAGTGATAATCCACTATACTATGTTCAATATGCCCACGCTAGAATTTGTTCAATCTTACGTCAAGCAGCAGAACAAGCTGAATACGATGTGAAAAATTGTGATTATGAATTGCTAACTGACGAGTACTCAGTAGACTTACTGAAAAACTTAGCATATTATCCAGAAATAGTTGCACAAGCAGCTAAAAACTATGAACCACACAGAATCTGTAATTATTTACAAAGTCTTGCAAGTTCATTCCATAAATTCTATAATAATAATAAAGTAATAACTGAAAATAAAGAGCAAACTCAAAGTTACCTAGCATTAATCACTGCTGTTAAGATAACTTTAAGAAATGCTTTAGATTTAATCGGAGTATCAGCTCCAGAAAAAATGTAATAAATAATAAAGAAGGGAATCTAATATAAATGGTAAAGTTAAAAGATTTAAGCGCAGAAAAAATTAAGGAAATGTCACTAATAGATTTATGTTATGCATATATGGTAGAAGAAGGAATTGAAAAATTAAATATTTATGATTTCCTAGATTATATTAAACCATTAAGAAATGTTGACGAGGAAGAATTTACTGCCCAAGCAGCGTATTTCTACACTGATCTAAACTTGGATGGACGTTTTGTATGCGTTGAAGATGGTAGTTGGAAATTAAGAGATAGTTTATTTGTAGAAGATATTAAAAACTTTGTTGAACCAAGTGTACAAAAATTTGAAATTGATGATGAAGATGATATTGAAGAGCTTGGAGAAGAAGAACAAGAAGATATCCATGATGAAGTTGATGCTCTAATCGAAGAAGAAGATATGGAAGAGAGTGAAGATGTCTTCGATTTCGATAATGAAGGTATTGTATCGAAATTCAACATAGCAACTGAAGAAGAAGAGTTTTAATAAAAGAGCCGTAAGGCTTTTTTATTTTGTGAGTCTTTTTAGTTGCATATACTTTCCATATGAAGTATAATAGAGAAAGTCAATAAAACATATAGTAAAAATTGTAATACAGGTTCTAAGTTTTTTAAGTGAATAACACAATACACATTTATTTTATTTATTATCTTTAACAGCAAGAATACGATTGATTATTGATAATAAAAAATATAAAGGAGATTGTAACTTATGAAACAAGGTACAGTAAAATGGTTTAACGAGGAAAAAGGATTTGGATTTATCGAAGTGGCAGGAGAAAAAGATATTTTTGTTCACTTCTCAAGTATTAAAAAAGACGGATTCAAAACTTTAAAAGAAGGCGATAAAGTTGAATTTGAAGTTGAAGACGGTGCTCGTGGACCACAAGCAGCTAACGTAGTTGTTCTTTAATTAGAAATGTGAGAAAGTTATAATTAGACTGTTAAGTCTAGTTATAGCTTTTTTATTTTTTTAAGACTAAAAATTATTATAAATTAATTGGAAAATATCAGAAAGTTACTATAATGGCAATATGTTGAAAACGAATACGATTTTATTGAAAAATTTTCTGTAATAAATTATAATAAAATGAAAAGGTATAAGATATCATTTATTACAGTGTCTATTTAAAAGAAGATAAACTTCTTTAATATACTCTCGTAATGAAGTATTGATCAAAAGTTGATATTTTATCAAAATAAAAGGAGATTTATAAGATGAAAATTACAGAAGTAAATACACCAAAAGCACCAAAAGCTGTAGGACCATACGTACAAGCAAACAAAGTAGGCAATCTAATTTTTTGCTCGGGTCAATTAGGAATTAACCCAGAAACTGGAAAAATAGTTGAAGGTGGAGTTATCGAAGAAGCCAAACAAGTGTTTAAAAATATTGAAGCAGTTTTAGAAGAAGCAGGGAGCTCTATGAATCATGTTGTAAAATCATTAGTATTATTAAAAGATATTGCTGATTTTGCTGAAGTGAATAAAGTTTATGCGGAGCAATTCAATGATGTGCTTCCGGCTAGATCGGCTTTCCAAGTAGCAGCATTGCCATTAGGTGGTAATATCGAAATTGAAGTTATAGCTGTAGAAAAATAAGATAATAGAAAAAATCAAGGATAGTCATTGTTATCCTTGATTTTTTGCGTTATAGCTAGCAATTGCAGCGTTTATTTCTTCATTTGTAAAATTAGAGATATCACCTTTTAATTCATTCTCAATGATATTTCTACTAGTGCTACCTTCCTGAGTGTAACGTATAGTATTATATGTCTCAGGTACTTGTTGACCAACAATTTGTGGATGGTTTTGAGTATTAGGGATAGATGAAGCTTTTTTAGTATCCGTAGAATTATTCTTAGTACTATTAGAATTTTTATTAGTAGATGTAGTTTCTTTTTTAGAGACTACTCTATTTTCTATTTCTTTTTTAGTTTCTTCTTTTTTCGTAACATTAGTTTTGTGATCTTGTTCCAATTCTGAGGTTTCAGAATTTAATAGTTTTTCTTTTAAGGCTTCGTATTTAAATTCATACTTAGCTATAATTGCTTTAACTTGATCAGCATAGTTAGGTGAAGTTGTATCTAATTCTAAAATCTCAGTAAGAACAGTATCATAATTATCTAATTGTGTATCTAAATATGAAATTGCTTTTGAAAAAGTATGATTTGTGTCTAATTTTTTTGCTTGTTTTAAACGTTCATAAGCAGTTTCTGTGTCTGCATTATTAAGTGCATTATCGATTTTTACTAGTTCACTAGCAATATTAACTTCATTATCAATATTTCTTAATGTTTCTTTAGCTTTTTCTGTAGTTAAAGTTTCAAGGCCGTTTAAGCCAGTTTTAAAATCATATGAATCATTAATTAATGATATATATTTTGAATGTTCTTCTTTGAAATTCTTATTTCCTGCATTAAGGTAGTAATATGTCCCACCTACTAAGAAAAATATTGCTAATATAGGCATTAAAACAGAGATTATTTTTTTCATAAAGGGTTGCACTCCTTTCTTTAATGTCTTCAACTATAATTTATTGTATAATGTTAAGGAAAAAAAATCAAGTGAAGGAAATAATAAGTAATTAATTTAAATATGCATTTTATCTGTTTGGTTGCTTAGGAACTGTCTAGTATAGTGAAATAAATAGTAGCTATTAATATTGAATTTTGTAGAAAAATAATCTTATATACAGGCTAGAATATTTGGAATAGATTTTAAAAATAATATGATGAAATATATAATAATTTCTTGACAATAGTAATAGTTTGGTATAATATATTTAAAAGAAACGTGACAAAAAAAGTAAAAAGAATTTTATTTTATGTTTTAATTAAAGAGAATTTAATCCCTTGGCTGAAAGATTAAATATTAATGATTAAAATAAGTAACACTTTTTGTAAAACTTAATAATTTAAAAATAAGGTATCGATATTTCGATATGAATTAGGGTGGCACCACGAATTTAGTTATCGTCCCATATAGTATAAGCTATATGGGGCGATTTTAATTTATATTGAAGTATGATTTGTAGATAAATTATTGAAAGGAGAATGAAATGGTAATTAGTATGCCGAGAGGGACTCAAGATATACTACCTGAAGAAAGTATTAAATGGCAGTATATTGAAGGGAAACTAAGAGAAATTAGCAAGAACTTTTGCTATGAAGAAATTAGAACACCGATGTTTGAATCAACAGAATTATTCAGTAGAGGTGTTGGAGATACTACTGATATAGTTCAAAAAGAGATGTATACTTTCCAAGATAAAGGAAATAGATCTTTAACACTAAGACCTGAGGGAACTGCTGGAACAGTTCGTTCATATATAGAAAACAAATTATTCGCAAAAACAATTCAACCACAAAAACTATACTATGTTGGTCCGATGTTTAGATATGAAAGAAAACAAAAAGGACGTTATCGTCAATTCGTTCAATATGGAGTTGAGGTTATTGGAGAAGAAAGTCCAAAGATTGATGCAGAAGTAATAAGCTTAGCGTACAATATTTACAGAATGTTTGGTATAGAAAATATCAAAGTAAGTATTAACTCTTTAGGAAATCCTGAAGAGAGACAAGCTTATAATGAAGCATTAGTAAAACATTTTGAGCCTAGAATAAATGAGTTTTGTGAAGATTGTAATAATCGACTTTACAAAAATCCTATGAGAATTTTAGATTGTAAAGTTGATGCAGGACATGAACTTATTAAATCAGCACCAAAATTATTAGATTACTTAGGTGAAGAATCAAAACAATATTTTGCCGAAGTACTTACACACTTAGATGCATTAGGTGTAAAATATGAAATCGATCATAATTTAGTTCGCGGATTAGATTACTATACTCACACTGCATTTGAGATTATGATAGATAATCCAGAAGTAGAATTAAAAACACTTTGTGGAGGTGGTCGTTATAATGGTTTAATTAAATTGTTAGATGGCCCGGAAGATAAAAAAGGTATTGGTTTTGCTCTAAGTATTGAGAGATTATTATTAGCTCTAGAAAGTGAAAATATAGAATTACCTATAGATGATACAATCGATGTGTTTGTAGTTACTATGGGAGAAGAAGCTTCAAATGCTGGAGTAAAACTTACTAATGATTTAAGGTTAGCTGGATATAGCGTACAAAATGATTATTTTGATAAAAAAATGAAAGCTCAAATGAAGATTGCAGATAGATATAATGTAAAATATTCTATAATAATTGGACAAAGTGAACTGGAAAATGGAACACTTGTCATAAAAGACATGAAATCATTTGAACAAGAAACAATTAACTTAGATAACATAGTTGATTATTTACAAGAGAAATTGAGAGGAGAAAAATAATGAGCGCATACGGAAGAACGGAATACGCTGGTCGTATAGATGAAAAATATGTTGGAAAAAAAGTAACATTAAAAGGTTGGGTTAGTAAACGTCGTGACCTTGGTAACTTAATCTTTATAGACGTAAGAGATAGAATGGGTGTAGTTCAATGTGTATTCTCAGGAGAAAAAAATACAGAATTACATGAACTAGCAGGAACTTTAAGAAACGAATTCGTAGTTTCTATTGAAGGAGAAGTAGTATTAAGAAATGAATCTACTGTAAACGAGAAAATTGCATCAGGAAAAGTAGAAGTTATCGCTGATAAATTAGAAATTTTATCAAAAGCAAAAACATTACCATTCGTATTAGACGATGCAAGTTTATCAAGTGAAGAGCTACGTCTAAAATATCGTTACCTTGACTTAAGAAGAACAGAACTTGCAGAAGTATTACACTTACGTTCAAAAATTACTAAAGCAACTAGAGATTATTTAGACAACAATATGTTTGTTGATGTTGAAACACCAATTTTAACTAAGTCTACTCCAGAAGGAGCACGTGACTACTTAGTACCAAGTAGGGTTCA
>QWCF01001373.1_pt1 | contig 11236 bp, 6 predicted proteins | sample 1972521 | NCBI WGS metagenome assembly QWCF01 (sample SAMN09866715, study PRJNA288562) | Human oral metagenome isolate term4_saliva, whole genome shotgun sequencing...
CGGATATTCAAGGAACCACTTTCAGATGAGTCTCAGCCCGAGTACCGAGCCTATCAAACTCCCACCTATGCTCGGATTACCTGCTGATTTCACGGTTCCCGATGTCATTCCGCTAAATACCCCGTCAGTTCCGGTTCCCTCCATTATCAACACAGAGAGGGCGCTTGAACGTGCTGCTGAATCTTTGCGTGCTGCATCCGGCCCGGTTGCAGTCGATACGGAACGCGCACAGGGTATACGGTACGGGATCAGGGCTTTTTTGGTGCAGCTGAAACGCGAAGATAAGCTCTATCTGATCGATCCCGAAGCTTTTTCTGACCTTAGGATCATCAACGACGCTCTAGCAGATGCCGAATGGATTATTCACGCAGCAACCCAGGATTTTCCGAGTCTGGATCTTCTTGGAATGCGACCGCGTCTTCTCTTTGATACCGAGCTCGGTGCACGTTTAGCGGGCCTGGAACGGGTGAACCTGGGGGCAGTTGTCGAAGAGCTTCTGGGATACAAACTTGAGAAAAAGCATTCCCAAGAAGACTGGTCACAACGTCCTTTGCCAGAGTCTTGGCTGAACTACGCATGCCTTGATGTTGATGTACTGGCAGATTTACGCGATGCCTTGGAAGAGGTTTTAGAAGACCAGGGAAAACTTGAGTATGCCCGCCAGGAATTTGCCTATCTCTGTTCGCTGCCGCCCGCTGACCCTGCTGCGAAGAAAGCCGAACGGTGGAGGAAAACGAAGGGACGGAACACGCTCCGATCCGTACCGCAACTAACAGCCCTGCGGAATCTTTGGTTCGAGCGCGATAAATTAGCGCAGAAGAAAGATATAGATTCTAAGGCTTTACTCTCAGATGCCGCACTTGTTGAGGCTGCGCAGAAAATGCCTCGTAATGTACCAGCTATCATGGCGATTCCGGGGTTCCGTACTCGACTGTTGAAACGTGAAGGTCCCCGCTGGGTGCGTGCGATAGTATCAGCTTCTCGAGGTGAGGACCCGGCGCCCTACACCATTCCGGCAACCGCCCCTCCCCCGCTTAAGGCTTGGGAAACGAAACGCCCTATTTCACTAGAGATTCTTAGCGAAGTGCGGAAGATAGTACAACGGGAGTCAGAGCGGCTCAATATTCCAGCACAGAATATTATCAGCGCTGATTGTATACGGCGTCTGTGCTGGGATCCGCCCGAGCCTTACTCTCAAGAGGCCCTTCTTGAGGCTCTTCGCTCGCATGATGTGCGCCCGTGGCAGATTGAAATCCTCGCCCCGGATCTTCATGAAGTTTTCCAGCGACACCTTGGCTAATGCCTTAACACATGGATCTCTCAACCCAAGAAAAATATGGAGGCACGCGCCACACAACAAAACGGCTTATTCGCGTGCATACGATTTATCCTCTAGATTTATAAAAGAGCGACACGCAGCTATCCCACAGGTACGGTCGCCTCAGCATCACACAAGCCCGGCTTCACACACCGGGGAATTCAAGGAGGAACGATGAACGAAGTACCATCGTGCACCTGTTCGTGCGCACAATCAGAAATTTCTGGGCACGAGCCAAGCTCTCAGAGCATTCAGGAGCTGGAGCATAAACTTTCGCGCCGAAATGCACTCGTAGCGGGGGCTACAGCTACCGCAGGGGCTCTTGCTTTAAGCGCCTGTGCCGAAGGCTCTAGCGGTGGTGGTGGAGGCAGCGGTAACGGTGCTGCCGGGCCAGAGTCCCCCACCGATATTGCGGCTGCTTCGGAGGTACCCGTCGGCAAAGCGGCGAAACTTACCAAAGGCGGCGTTACCGTTATCGTATCTCAGCCTGAAAACGGTGTCTTCAAGGCTTTTAGCTCCACCTGCACCCACCAAGGATGCCAACTCAACGTACAAAACAACAGCCAAATTGTGTGCCCATGCCATGGTTCTCAGTTTGCGCTCGCCGATGGCTCAGTCAAAGGTGGTCCTGCCGAGTCGCCGTTGAAATCCTATAAAGCAGAGGTGAAAGACGGCAGGATCATTGTTGGAGGATAATACCTTTCACATATGGGTATTGACGGTATATTAGTTTTCAACGTCTAGATTTCGTGTCAATAAAAACGTTAGGGGGTGTGTGAAAATCTACACACCCCAACGTTTTATTTTTTGCACTCGGTCAATCACCACAAGAAAATTACTGGGTATGCCGCGGTTTTTGTCCTTCCTCGCGTGCGAAGGGAACCTTATCGCCCGCAAGCTGCGCGAGAATATCGGCAGTAATGGTTTCCGCGCACAAACCAACATCTTCCAGGATTTCCTCACGTGACGCATGCGGTATAAATTCTGCCGGTAAGCCGAGCTCACTCAACGCCGTATCCACGCCAGCCGCACGCATCTCTTGGCGAATGCGTGAACCCACACCGCCCGCGCGCACACCATCTTCGAGAGTCACCACGATGCGGTGGTCTCGCGCAAAATCCACCACCGAATGCGGAACCGGCATAACCCATCGCGGATCAATCACCGTCGAATGGATGCCCTGCTCGGCAAGGCGCTCAGACACTTCGAGCGCTACCCGTGCCATAGCGCCAACGGCAACAAACAGCACATCGCGCTGCCCAGTTTCAGGATGCGGCCGCCCGGTGCGGGTCAGCACATCCACCCCGTCAGAGCGGCGTTCCAGGGCAACGATATCTTCACCCACCGACCCCTTTGGGTACCTGACAACGGTCGGTGCATCATCAATAGCGACGGCTTCACGAAGCGCTTCACGAAGCGTCGCAGCATCGCGTGGAGCGGCCAAGTTTAACCCAGGAATAAACTGCAGAAGCGATAAGTCCCACATGCCGTGGTGACTTGCGCCGTCAGGTCCAGTAATACCGGAGCGGTCAAGAACCAGAGTCACGCCCGCCTTGTGAAGGGCAACATCCATCAAGAGCTGGTCGAAGCCACGGTTTAAGAATGTTGCATAGAGTGCCACCACAGGGTGCATACCGCCGTATGCCAAACCCGCACTCATCGCAACGGCGTGCTGTTCTGCGATACCAACATCAATGACTCTGTTCGGATGCGCTTGCGCGAATTCACGTAGACCAACAGGAATGAGCATGGCACCGGTAATGCCTACAATGTCTTCGCGTTCATCCGCGATCTGTTTGATCTCACGACCGAAAACACTCGTCCATGACTCTTCGGTGCTGGTTGAGACAGGCTTACCGGTAAGAGGATCAATCCTTCCTACCGCATGGAATTGATCATCATCATTCGCACGTGCCGGAGCGTAGCCGTGTCCTTTCTCCGTAATAGCGTGCACAATCACCGGGCCGCCGTAGTTCTTAGCGGCACGCAAGGCGGTCTCAACAGCTTCTTGATCGTGCCCATCAATTGGACCAACATATTTCATGCCGAGATCTTCAAAAATACCCTTGGGGACCACAACGTCTTTAATACCGACCTTCATGCCGTGCAGCCCCCGGTAAATCATCTGCCCCAGCGGCCCACCACGCTGCAGACCACGGCGCATAGCATCAAGCGCCCGATCATATCGATGGTCAAGACGCATACGGTCAACCTGCTGCTGCACCTCGTGCTTAAGTGCCGTCAGCTGGTTAGCAAAACCGCCAATAGTAGGCGCATACGATCGACCATTGTCATTGACTACAATAACGACTTTACGACTACGGTCGGCAGCGATATTATTCACGGCTTCCCAGGCCATGCCTCCGGTCAACGCACCATCACCGATTAAAACCACCGTATAGCGGTCATTTTCTCCGTTGAGAGCGTAGGCGCGTGAAATACCATCAGCCCAGGAAATTGATGATGAAGCGTGCGAGGACTGAATAATATCGTGTTCAGACTCGCCACGATCCGGGTACCCCGACAACCCACCCTTTTGGCGCAGGGTGTCAAAGGCGTGACGACCGGTCACCAGCTTGTGTACATAGGACTGATGCCCTGTATCAAAGAGAATAGAATCGTGGGGCGAATCAAAAATACGGTGGATACCAAGAGTCAGCTCAACAACGCCAAGATTGGGACCTAAATGACCACCCGTTGCAGAAACATTCGTTACTATAAACTGACGGATCTCTTCAGCGAGTTCACGCAGCTGCTCGTAGCTGAGGGGGCGCAAATCCCGAGGTTCACGAATATCGGACAAGAGCCCTGAGGATTCCTTGTTCGCCTCGTTCTCAGCAGACATACACTCTCCTTCTGCACAGTTGAGGTCAACAATGTACCTCTAGGTCTAACAGTTAAATTCTAACGGGTTAGGTTATATATACCCATTTGAAGGTTGCCGAAAAAAGTCATGGTTACCGTGTTCGCCATCTTAGGTACATACAGTTTTGCTGTCTCTACGAGAATTTACTTATGACGTTTTGACAGACGCGCTGGACGAATACGCGCAGGCGCACGGTGAAAAAGAGCGAGCGTCTCAACATGATGCGTATTAGGGTACATATCAAATGCCCGTACCTGTACGAGATCCCAGCCTAGTTCACGCAAAATAGCTGTATCGCGTCCCAAGGCTGCAGGATCACATGCCACATATAGAATGCGCCCGGGTTTGAGTTCGTTGAGGCGCTCCAAAACTTTGCGGTTTGCCCCTTCGCGAGATGGGTCAAGTACCACGGCATCCGGGGTAGGTATCTGACCAAGGCTATGTGCTGCTTTAAGATCTTGAAGGCTTTGTGCAACGTCTCCGCGAATAACCTCAACCCGGGTTTCCTTGGAGTTATCGCTTCGGGAAGGACCATCCGGCGCGAAGTTGGAACGCGCATCACGGTGCGTTACCGGGGAACCTTCAACGCTGATAACCGTTCCTTCTGATCCGACAGCATCCGCGAGCGCTGCTGTAAATAGTCCAGCACCAGCGTATAGGTCGAGGGCGCATTCGCCTAAGGTTGGGCGGAGCATGGTTAACATGGTGCCCATGAGAGTTGAGGGGGCACAGCGGTGAATCTGCCAGAAGCCACCTGCGGAGACCTGATAGCTGAACCTTCGCGGACCAAAACTTACTTCTTCGGTTACGGAACGTAACCCACCGCCAAGGAGTATATCTCCCTGACGCACACGCCGATAAGGGCTATGCACGCTGGGCTGCCCCGAACGCTTGCTCGGTTTTGCTTTCGATCCGCTATAGGGGGTGAAGAAAAGCGAGATTTTACGCTTAGCAAGCTCGCCCCAAAGCTGGATGCACTGCCTTTCAATCTCTTTGGCGACATGGGTTGTCTCAAACCGGGGGTCAACCATGAATTGGAGCAGAATACGCCCACGTGAAGACAGTGTTGCTTCCAGTTCTCGAACGCCTCGCAGATTGAGCTTGTGAAGTTCTAGGTCACGTAATTCGCGTGCCACGAGGGGAAAATCAACGACGGGTACCGGCTGCGAGCTGTGGTAGGGGTACATGCCGATGCGCCAATACGTGGTACCGTCTTCAATGCTTTTAGCGGTGGTGTACCGTATACGAGATCGCCAGGAGAGGTCGCCTTCGACGAGGTCTCGATTAGGCATAGACTCAACGATAAGGTTTGTTAAGAGTGGTGATTCTAGAGGGATGCCGCCTAGGCGATGAAGCTGAGTTCGTACGATCTCGGCTTTGTAACGCCGTTGTTCAGAGGGTTCTAGGTGTCCATATTCCATCCCGCCAAGAAGCTCTGCTATGCCGGTGAGTTTCTGACGTTCTTCGGGGGTTTTGAGGGCATCTGCCTGCGCCCAGGGATGCTTACGGCGCACTGGTGCAGGCACTTTGACGGCTACAACATCTGCAAAGTAGAAACGGTTTTTGGGGCCTATTGCGGTAATCCGAACTTGGGCTTCTTCACCCACTACACCGTGCCGTACGAAAACGACCCCGGCGTGCGTACGTGCAACGAGTGCACCTCCGTGAGCGGGGGTTTCACAGGTTACCTGGATTAGCTCGCCTATAGTGTACCCCTGCTCCGAGGTAGCGTTATCCGCACCGGAGTCACGTACTGTGCTGATTTCAGGGGTGTTCACGCGTCTTCTCCTTACAGAATTCTGATGTGAAGCATTCTACACCGCTTATTTTTAAATAACCGTTCAACCCTGCCATAAGCATGAGAAAATCTCAAGGGTTCTCATGGAATATCACGTTTCTTCTGTGTGGGTTGAGCCCCGATACATCGTATCGTTTTTATGGGAGTGAACGGAGGTATCAATGTCCTCGGTATCAATGGACGTTGCATTCTCATGAATGCTCCACGGAACAGTCACAAGAATAACATTAGGTTCTTGCTCTAAAACTTTCTTAAGCTGTTTGACAGTTCGCGGATGAATGAGGCGCTGCCACCAATGTTCCGGAACAAACTCTGGAATGTAAACAGCAATAACATCCCGCGATGTATTGTTCTGAATACGGCGCACATAGTTATGTACGGCTTGGACGGTATCGCGGTAGGGTGAGTCAATCACCGAGAGTCGTACAGGAATCCGCATGCGATCCCAGCGAGTCTTCACATCGTCAAGAGTGGCCTGGTCGTTATTAACGGTCAGAGCTTCCAACGTTGAAGGGTGGGATGCGCGCGCATAGGCTAGGGCACGAAGCACAGGTTTGTTGAGGTCCTTCGTGTAAACAATGGCGTGCACCCGTGAAGGCAGCGAGGATAGATCGGCGGTTTCTAGATCTTCATATGGTATTTCTGCTGCTTTGATGACGGCATCGTAGTGTTTACGGGTTATCATCATGCCCCCGAACAAGGTAGCGATTATAAGAAGCGAAAGCCAGGCACCTGCCATGAACTTAGTGACAACAACAGTAATGAGTACAGCGGCAGTCACGATAACCCCGATGATACTGACGGCTAGGTCACGGATCAGGTGTCGGCGCGAAGTAAATGCCAGTGTAATGCGCAGTTTTCGGATGCGGTAGCTCACTACCGATCCCTGAGTGAGCAGCATCGAGAGGAACATACCCACGAGATAGAGCTGAATGAGCGAGAAAATATCCGAGCCAAAAAGCAGCGTTAGACATGTTGCCATAACAGCCAGCAGGAGAACCCCGTTACGGTAGAGGCCCACAGAGTTGATGCTCCGTAGCTGAACTGGCAGATACCTGCGATCAGCGAGAGCAGATGAACTCAACGGAAAACCGATAAAAGCTGTAAAAGATGCTATGGTCAGCACTGCAACTGTGGCAAAAACAAGCAGCTGAGGTATGAGCGGGGCACCATCATAGATAGCGAGTGCTATCTGATAGAGCGCGGGTTTCTGGTGGAAGAATTCGCCCGGCGCGCGCCCCTCAATTAACAAATATTGTGCGGTGTCATGCACCATAGTAACGCCGGTAACTTGGGCTATGTAAAGTATGCTGACGAGAAGCACACCCGTTATGGTACCCATAATCATGAGAGTGAGGGCGGCATTATGTTTTTTGGGGCGCCGGAAGAAACGCACGGAGTTTGAGATCGTGGAAACTCCGGAGAGCGCAACGGCACCCGCTGAAAAAGACCGTGAGATCAAGAAGAAGAACGCTATGCCAATCAGCTGTGAATCGACGTTTTCGGGGAGTACCGAGTAGTTTGCCGATTCTGCTTTAGCAAGCACACCCATCCAGGATTTGATAATTCCAATGCACAGCGTAACGCCTAGGATCGCGAGGAAAATATAGAGCGGCCAGTGTGCTATCTTTCCCATGAGTTGTAGACCGCGCAGAGACACTACGGTCAAAATAATGATGAGCAGTATTGCGATGGCGCTGCGATGATCTTGTAATTCTGGGTAAAGTGCCACCAGGAATGTTGCAGCCGACGACATGGAAACGGCAACCGTAAGCACGAAATCAAGAAGTACCGAGGCCCCCAAAATAACGGCGGCTGCGTTACCAGCAACGGCGAGCATCAGAATAATCTCGTCGGCGGCGTATGCGACAGATGAAATACCGTCAGAGCCGAAAAGGGGTAGGGCAAAACGCTTAGGCAGCGACATGGCCGCTACTTGACGCGAATCTACCGGCTTACCGGTGAAGGCGCTGCGAATTTTTTCCCAACGATATTTCACAGGTTTAAGGCTATCCGCCTGCGGGGTAAAGCTCAATTTTATTTGCCGCGTGTTTCGCAGGTCATCGGGCGTTTAGTGGTCTTACTCGGTACACTTAACAGGAAAACCGGTCGTCTGTTGAGGAGGAAAGCACATGCCCCATTTCGTCATTATGGGTTCTGGTCGTGTGGGAGTTATGCTTGCCCGTACTCTAGAGGCTTCGGGGCATACGGTAGCCGTTATCGATCAAGATGAGCGAGCTTTCCAGCCCTTGCGTAAGGGGTTCAGCGGGCAGTTGGTGACTGGTGTCGGTTTTGACCAAGAAACGCTCAAACAGGCGGGTATTTCGGACGCGTACGCTTTTGCTGCTGTATCTTCGGGAGATAATTCAAATATTATTGCCGCCCGCGTGGCGCGTGAGACTTTCAAAGTAAAAAATGTTGTTGCCCGAGTCTACGACCCAAATCGTGCCGAATTCTTTCAGCGTCTAGGTATTCCCACGGTAGCCGCCGTTCGGTGGTCAACGGATCAGGTGCTTCGTCGTCTGTTACCAGAGCAGGCGCTCAAGGGTGATTTTCGGGAGCCATCGGGCAGGCTCATGCTTACTGAGATTCCGCTGCATGAACAATGGGCAGGCCATGCACTCGTGGATATCGAGCGTGCTGCCGGGGTGCGCATCGCCTACATTACCCGATTCGGTGAAGGCATGCTTCCGCGCCCAGATACCGCCTATCAACAGGGAGATACCGTACATATTATGATGCGCACGGACGATATTAACGAAGTCTCTCGGATTCTTTCGCGGTCGCCTCGTACTGATGAAGACGTCGAGTACAGTACCGATCCCCGGCTGGATTGGTTCCATGCGAAGCCGATAGACCCGGCGCAGCACCCCGGCGATCGTCGTCGCCCGAAAGCATAAGGAGCTTATAACATGAAGGTACTTATTGTTGGGGCTGGTTCCGTGGGGGCATCTATCGCTAAGGAGCTCAAGGCGAATGGGCACACGGTCACTATTATTGATTCCAAGCCTGAGATGAAAAAACGTACCGACCTGCCGGGGGTGCGCTGGCATATTGGTGACGCCTGTGAGCTATCTGTTTTGCGCCAGGTTCACCCGAATACCGCTGATGTGATTGTTGCCGCCACCGGTGACGACAAAGTTAATCTGATGGTATCTCTACTGTGCCGCAGCGAGTTTGGTGTACAACGCACTGTAGCGCGTGTGAATAATCCCCGGAATGAGTGGCTTTTCGATGATGCCTGGGGCGTGGATGTGGCAGTTTCCACTCCGCGTTTGATGACGGCTCTCGTGGAGGAAGCCGTCGAGGTGGGCGATGTGGTACGTCTGCTTACGCTTCAGGCCGGCGGGGCGACGTTGGCGGCGTATACGGTACCGCTCGATCATCCTGTTATTGGCTACAGGATAGACCATGTGCAGTGGCCAACCGATACGGTACTTACCGCTATCTTACGCGATGGCGTTCCGGTGGCTCCTTCCGCCGATGTTGTTATTGAGGGTGGCGACGAACTTTTCTTCATCACAACGCTTGACGGAGAAGACCAGATTCGGGCGCTCTTCGCCTAGATTATCTCTCCCCTCCTAGAGCACCAACGAAAACGAGCTATTTCTCAACTGAAACGCGCGAAATATAGACGCACGTTTAGCGTCTCTATGATGGCTGAGGATTGTGTGAGGTCTAAAAGCTTCCGCCGTCTCCCCCGCCAAAGCCTCCGCCGCCACCGTCAAAACTTCCGCCGTCACCTCCGCTAAAGCTAATTCCAGAGTCCGAGGAGCTGTTGTCGGCAGGAGTAAAGCCGTCACCGTACCAGGATCCCCACGAGTATTGCCAAGGATCGACATCCCAGCCGCTCGTTTCGGGAGTAGCACTGTTTGCATAGGTTCCGTGTGTAAGAACGTTCTGAACCGGGAACCAGTAGGTTCGGCCGCTCCCGGTTTTCTCACTTTCTTTTTGGTCAAGTTCCTGTAGCTTCTTCAAAACAGCATTTACGCTGAAAACACCAACAGTTGTGGGAACGGCATAACGTTGAGCTTCAAGCACGAAATCTTGCGCGTCGAGGCGTCCTGAGAGTTCTGGGTATAAATATTTTCCGGTTTCTTGTGCCCATTCATGGGATGCCCGCACCAAACGGAGCGCTTCTTGGCGGTCTTCAAGAACTCGGGTAGTGCTCTCATGCTCAGTCTCTAAAAGATCTTGGATGCGTTGCAGCTGAGCACATTCCTTAATATCCTCTGGCTGTAGAGAGAGATAACCCAGAGGCGCATACATTCTAGTTTCAATGAGAAGACGTTCCGCAATTTTTTGAATTATAGAAATTAGAGTCTGTTCAAAAATATCTTTTATATCTTGTGGCATAGGAATAGGAAAACCTTGATATATCCTCATAACCCACTCCAAAAAATGGTCTGCAACAGCATAAAATTCTTCGGACTCAAGAGACCTCGCATAGTTACTTATTTCTTGTATGCGACTATCAAAATATTTTTTGAAGAATCTATTTTCATGATCTTGTGCAAAATCAAAAAGATAATGCGCAAGATGAGAAGAACTTTCTTCAATATGTGCGGGAGCATCAACAGATTTTTCCCATTCCTTAAGAAATTCTTGAAGTTTAAAAAATAGAATCCAAAGAGCAACTTCTGCATCCTGCGCAATATATGCACTCTTGAATATTTTGATGCGTTGCTCGTCCGATACGTTGCGAGAAACTAACAACAGCTGTTTTTCCGCTTCAGTAAGATTATCATCAATATCGCTTAATAGATTATCAAGTGCAGCAGAATACATAATAATTGGTTCAACTATTGAACTCTTCTGTTGCCGTCCCTGCAGTAATACATCACTTAGCTGCGGAGCTAATGAAGCAACTTTAGATTTAGCATTTTCAAAACATTCTCGGCGCAGCTCTAAATCTTTGCTTATGTGAGAGCGCAGTACGGGAATTTTAATCTTATTTATAGGATCTTCAAGACGTTGGGCTTTACTCCGAATAAAGGCATAAGCATGCCTTATCGCTTCATCATCTGCTTTAATAGATTCATGTCCAGACTCCCAGTGGTTCTCAGCGTCATGTAAATAACGGTATGCCTGGGCCAAATGCCGATGATTGCTATATGTTTCCACGGTGTCCTCATCAGAAAGATTCAAAATATCTTTATGCAACAGCATAATATAATTTACATAATCGGCATAACCTGCCCAGAATACGTATTCTCTAACACGAGTTTTGCGCCCATCAATTTCTAGATTAAAA
>QWCF01002159.1_pt1 | contig 11236 bp, 11 predicted proteins | sample 1972521 | NCBI WGS metagenome assembly QWCF01 (sample SAMN09866715, study PRJNA288562) | Human oral metagenome isolate term4_saliva, whole genome shotgun sequencing...
CTCTAGGGTTTTCGGGTGCTGAAGGCCCGCATCAGATGATTTCACGTTTGAATGAGGAATCCTGGGCTGCTGTTGCAACCTCCCTTGCTTTGGGCTCTATAGCAGGTTCGGCAAGCATCCTGATGGGTGTTTGGAAGAAAGTCTCCTGGCGTTACCTTGCCGTAGCTACTGCCGTTCTCTTGGGTCTTCAAGTCTATCTGTATGGGTACGGCACGCAGATTATCGTGAACCGCCACACGCCCAATCAGGAATTGTGGATTGCCGCAAAAAGCGGCGGCTACCATTTCGCCGAGCAAAACGGCAAATGGCTGGCAACGCGCGACAGTCGCGATTTTTACGACGTTTTGAACGAAGCACTGAGCGCGGCTTCGGGCGAAGCGGTAAAGATTGCCGAATTGTGATCGGACTCAGAAGCCCATCTCACACCCAAAATATTTACTCAAAAGGATAATCCAATGCCCCTGTTAGACAGTTTCAAAGTCGACCACACCCGTATGCACGCCCCTGCCGTGCGTGTGGCGAAAACCATGACCACGCCCAAAGGCGACACCATTACCGTATTTGACCTGCGCTTTTGCGTTCCCAACAAAGAAATCCTGTCCGAAAAAGGCATCCACACGCTGGAGCATTTGTTCGCGGGCTTTATGCGCGACCACTTGAACGGCAACGGCGTCGAAATCATCGATATTTCCCCGATGGGCTGCCGCACCGGTTTCTACATGAGCCTCATCGGCACGCCCGACGAGCAGCAGGTCGCCGACGCATGGCTCGCTTCGATGCAGGATGTGGTCAATGTCAAAGACCAAAGCAAAATCCCCGAATTGAACGAATACCAATGCGGCACCTATCTGATGCACTCGCTCGCTGAAGCGCAAGAAATCGCGCAAAACGTCCTGACACGCAAAGTGGCGGTGAATAAAAACGAAGAGCTGACGCTGGATGAAAGTTTGCTGAACGCTTAAACGTTATCTTGGAAAAAGGTCGTCTGAAAACGGGAAACCGGATTTCAGACGACCTTTTATTGGAACGGTAAGCTTACCTCTCAAGAAGGTTAAGATAAAAGGTTTTTATCATATTATACATTTACACTTGGATAGTTTAAGTTATTCAGATACTACAAAAGTCAGAAAGTATTTTGAAGATATAATTGCTAAATCAGTAATGTTATAAAGAAAGAGAAATATCAAATGGTCAATCAATCTGATTATGTTAATCATCTAAAAAAAAGAATGTATTATTCCATTGAACAACGTTTTTATTTGGAATCCATTTCGTGTTCTTATGCTATTGTTGAAAATAGGACTAAGAGAATTGTTGAGCATTTGGGAAAGTCAGCAAGTGGAATGAGGCTTGATAAAAAAATGGAGTATATATATGAAAGTATAAAAAACAAACAGAATGAATCCGATCCTAAAATGAAAAAATTAATTGGATATTTAAAATATAGAATTAGTCCTGAGTTAATGCAGATAGACCCATTAAAAGATTATAATAATTGGAAAATGGGTTTGAATCATTCTGCGAACTCCAATAGTGGCAATAAGCTATATCATTTTAAACAGCTTAGAAATGAACTTACTCATGAGTTAGCAACATATGATAGTGGAAATCCAGCATTAATTAATTTTGATTCATATAGCGATTTGGCAGAGTTAGGTAAAGAAGTAGCAGACGGATTATTAAAAATTGCTATAGGAATGAAGGCGAAAAAAAGAAGATTAAACTTATGATTGACTTTTTATTTAAAGATGATTAGTATGAGGAATGTAAGGCATCGTTATGATAGCGCCACGGAGAATCGGCGTTGGGACTTAAAAATCCTGCCTTACCCAAATTACTAGAAAGATATAAAGTGGCACTTTAATTATGAAGTGCCACTTTTTTATTAGGGTTAATATATTTCAATCCAAAATAAAATACGAGGACAAGATAAATACGGGAAGTTCCTATAAGGTTATTCTACAATACACCTTTTATTCATTGCGTAAGGTCGTCTGAAATGACGGATTTGTCGAAAGGTCTGATTGCGGCGGCGTTGTCCAATATTTTGTTTGTCGTGCTGTTTCTATACGGAATTTGGATGAAGCCGATGACGGGGACGGAAGTCTTCGCTTGGCGTATGGTGGCGATGCTGGCGGCTTTGTTCGTCCTGATGGGGATGGTGGGCGGCTGGCAGGCGGCAGACAGATTTATACGCGGCGTCGGCCGGGATTGGAAACGCTGGCTGCTGATTTTCCTGCCCACCCCTGTTTTTGCGAGCCAGTTGTGGCTGTTTGTCTGGTCGCCTGTCAACGGAGAGGGCGTGAATGTGGCGATGGGTTATTTTCTGTTTCCGCTGGCTATGATGTTGTGCGGGCGGATTTGGTTTAAAGAACGCCTCAACCGCCTGCAAACGGCGGCGGTCATGCTGGCGTGTGCCGGCGTGGCGTGGGAATGGCTGCGGATGGGAGCGTTTTCGTGGGCAACGGTGTGGGTGTTCGGCACTTATCCTGTGTATTACCTGCTGCGGCGAAGGTTGGGCGTGCCGCCCTTGGTCGGGCTGACACTGGATTTGATGGTGATTGCGCCGTGTGCGCTAGTGTATATCGTATTTTTTACGGATACGTTAGGTTTGATTGCCGATATGCCGGTATTGGCGGGGTTTGTGGTATTGCTGGGAATAAACAGCGCGGTAGCCATGCATTTGAACCTGAAGGCAAATCAATTATTGCCGGTCGCTGTCTTCGGCATGATGAGTTATTTGGAGCCTGTTTTGCTGTTTGCCGTATCGGTAACGTTTTTGGGCGAACCTTTGCAGCCCGGGGCTTTAATCAGCTATGGTTTGATTTGGTCGGGGTTGTGCATGATGATGGCAAACGGGTGGATCAAGGCAAGACAGAAAGCAGTCGATAAAAGATAAAGGACAATAAAAGGTCGTCTGAAAACTTGGAAACGGGTTTCAGACGACCTTTTTATTTTTAAATCAGGATGGAGGATTACCAGTTTTGTACGATTTGGGTTGCTTCGTTCAGCCGCTCTACCGTTCCGACATCCAACCAAAGACCGTTGTGTTTTTGCGCGCTAACCTTTTCTTCGTTCATTGCTTGGCGCAGGAGGGGGGCGAGTTTGGCCGGCTGGTGCGGCGGTGTATCGCGGAAGAGTTCGGGGCGGTAAACGCCTACGCCGCTGAAAGTCAAGGCTTCGCCTGCTGATTTGTCTGAAGAGGCTAGACCGTTGGTAAGCAGGGCGAAGTCTCCGTTGGGATTGTGCGGCGGGTTGTCAACCAGCCATAGGCAGGCGAGTTTGTCTGAATGGGGCAATGCTTCGGCGGCCTGTCGGGCTTTTGAAAAGTCGATGTCGGTTAGCACGTCGCCATTGACAACGAGGAATGGTGCGTCGCCAAGCAGGGGTAGGGCAGTGGCAATGCCGCCTGCGGTTTCCAAGCCGCCTGCTTTTTCAGGGGAATAGGCGATGCGTACGCCGTATTGCGAGCCGTCGCCGAGCGTGGTTTCGATTTGTTCGCCGAGCCAGGCGTGATTGATGACGATTTCGGTAAAGCCTGCGGCTTTCAGACGACGTAAGTGCCAGCCGATTAAAGGTTCACTGCCGACTTGCAGCAGGGGTTTGGGGGTATGGTCGGTCAGCGGGCGCATCCGTTCGCCGCGTCCTGCGGCAAGTATCATTGCTTTCATGGGGGAGATGGATAAGTTTGGATAATGAAATGATGGGCAGTCTGTCGGGATTGGGGAAGCTGATTCAAGGTCGCCTGAAAATGAAATTTGAGGGTTTCAGACGACCTTTGCGAGCTTGGGGAGCTTTATTCCAATGATTTGAATTGCCGTCGGAAATACAATAAAGCCGGGGGGTGTGTGCCGGAATTTTTGATTTCGTTGATTTCGACGTAAAAGATAAAATGCGTCCCGATTTCGTGTTGCGAAACGATACGCCCGTGGAGATGCGCCAGTGCGCCTTCGACTTCGAGTTGCCCGGTTTCGCCCCTGTTCCAAATATGGTAGGCAAAGCGTTCTTCAGGGGAAAGCCCGGTCAGGCCGGCAAAGTGTTCTGCGATGTCCTGTTGGCTTTCGGACAGGGTATTGATGCACAAGTCGCGGTTGGTCTGAAGAATCGGAATGATTGCTGACTTCCGGTTGATGCAGAGCATAATGGTCGGCGGTTCGTCTGTAACGGGGGTAACGGCAGTCATGGTAATACCGTAACGGCCGGATTTTCCATCGGTCGTGATAACGTGTACGCCTGCGGCGCAGGATGCCATGGCATCCCTGAACGGATGCTTGAGTGTGTGTGCCGAATCTGTCATTCGTCGTGCTTTTTTATTTCAGGTGCTGTTCGATTTTCGACAGCGCCGCCAGCAGCTCTTTGAGTTCGAGCATTTTTTCTTTGGAAAGCACTTGTTCGATGGCGTCGTAACGTTCGTCCACTTGCGCGCCGATGGATTCGAAAAGTTTTTCGCCTTCGTTTGTCAGCTTTAAATAGACGCGGCGTTGGTCGTTGGACGGCTTTAGGCGTACGACAAGGCCTGCTTTTTCCAAGCGGGTCAAAATGCCGGTCAGGCTGGGGCGCAGGATACATGCCTGATTGGCAAGGTCTTGAAAGTCCAATGTGCCGTTTTCGGCAAGCAGGCGGATGATTCGCCATTGCTGGTCGGTGATATTGGCTTGGTTCAGAATAGGACGAAATTGGGTCATTAACGCTTCCCGCGCTTGAATCAGACCGATGTTAATGGAAGCATGTTTGGATTGGTTGGGCATAAGGGGTCTCCGTTGTTACCGATAAACAAACCTTTGAAGCGTGAGGCAGATTTGTAAAGGCTGTATTGTCATTATAAGAGCCCTGTGAAAGCGGCGAATGCGTGGGAGCAAAAGTATCGAACCAAAAATCAGATAACATTCCGTAAGTTTGTTTTGATAGTAATGTTCCGTATTTTCTTATGTTCGTATATTAGTCTATTTTTGACATAATCTCAACAAAATCATCACTTGCCATGATAAGGGTAGTTTATTTTTTCAATAAATGAATATTTACTCGATAGCGTCATGTGCTACACGGGATTCAAGTTCTTTATATTTTAAGGAATCTAGCAAGGCAGCATCAATAGAATAGATCGGAAATAAAAATTCTGGCGCGCAGACCCCAATAAGTGCTGATTCCTGAGGTGAAGTGAACCATTTTTCCGTTTTTAATCAGGATAATGCTCGGGGTAACGGAGACTTTCCATTTTTGAGCCAAGCGTCCGTTGTTGTCGTTGACTGTAGGAAAATCAAGATGTTTTTCTGACATATAGGTACGGATATGCTCATCCGCACCGGAGTGCAGGGCAATACCGACAACAGGAATGCCGTCTTCGGCAAGCCGGGAAACGGTAGGTGAAGTATAGGCGCAGATATGGCACCAGTCTCCCCATACATAGAGGACGGCGGTACGGTTTGCGCTAAGTAAGGCAGGTGTCAGCGTTTCTCCTGAAAGTAGGTACAGCGGTTCAGACGACATTTGTACGGGCGGTTCGGGTTTGCGCCACCAATCGGCAACGGCCGATAATATGGCGAAAATGACTACCGCCTGTAAAAAAGATAAGGATAGTGATTTGATGCGTGATGGCAGACGTTTCATTTTTTGACGGTCGGAGTGAAAGAAGGGATGATACTTTGTTTTGATGCAGTGTTTCATAAAATTACCCAATGGGTCGTCTGAAAACGGTTGATGGGCAAGATGTAACTAGATTGATAAAACATTAATTACATCAAACTACATTTTTGTTATAATTCGGGTCGCAAACCTTTATCCAACCGTAACAGAGGAAAAACCATGGGCATTAAAGTCGCCATTAACGGATATGGCCGCATCGGCCGCCAAGTATTACGCGCCATCTACGATTACAACCTGCAAGACCAACTTGAAGTCGATTACAACCTGCAAGACCAACTTGAAGTTGTCGCCGTCAACGCCAGCGGCAGCCTCGAAACCAACGCCCATCTGACCAAATTCGATACCGTTCACGGTCGCTTTAATGCCGACATTTCCCACGATGCAACCCATCTCATTATCAATGGTCGCAAAATCCCATTTTTCTCCACCCGCAACCCCGCCGAACTGCCATGGAAGGATTTGGAAGTTGATTTGGTCATGGAATGTACGGGCGCGTTTACCAGCAAATCCAAAGCCAACGTGCATTTGGAAAGCGGCGCGAAAAAAGTGCTGATTTCCGCGCCGGGCGAAGCCGACGTTGATGCAACGGTCGTTTACGGCGTGAACGATGATGTGATTACCGACGACATGACCGTCGTTTCCAATGCTTCCTGCACCACCAACTGCCTCTCTCCCGTTGCCAAAGTGCTGAACGAAAACATCGGCATCGTCAAAGGCGTGATGACCACCATCCACGCTTTGACCAACGACCAAACCGTTACCGACGTGCGCCATAAAGACTTGCGCCGCGCCCGCAGCGGTGTGGAAAACATGATTCCGACTAAAACCGGCGCGGCAAAAGCCGTCGGTTTGGTATTGCCTGAACTGAAAGGTAAACTCGACGGCCTCGCCATCCGCGTGCCGACCGTCAATGTTTCCGTCGTCGATTTGAGCTTCCAAGCCGCACGCGATACCAGCGTCGAAGAAATCAACGCGCTGATGAAAGCCGCTGCGGAAGAAGGTCGTCTGAAAGGCGTATTGAGCTACAACACGCTGCCGCTGGTGTCTATGGACTTCAACCATACCACCCAAGCCAGTACCTTTGACGCAACGCTGACCAAAGTCATCGACGGCAACATGGTTAAAGTGTTCGCTTGGTACGACAACGAGTGGGGCTTCAGCTGCCAAATGCTGAACACCGCCCGCCGTATGTTCGGTTTGGAAGTGCGCCCGTTTGAATAAGTAATACGGTTGTAGTCGAGTGTAACGGACGGGTTGGCGACATTGCCCCGTATTTTGAGCGGTATGGGCTTGGCTGAAGGATTGAGTGTGTTGCGGATAAGCAGATCCTCGGATAGTTCTTGCGTATTCAGATCAGTGTAGCCGTTGCTGACTATGTGCAAATGTTCGGAAAACAATTCGGTATTGATGTGGTGGCTGATGCCCTTGTCGATTTCGCTATTGAGGGTAAAACGGTTGAAAGGGGTTTGGGCATGCTCGCCGCCGGGGTGCTGTGAGGAAATACCGTTTTTGAGGATATGGTTTATATCTATACCTTTCCATGCCCCATCCAAAATATTGAGGGTCAGCATCCCTTGTAGGGATTGGATGAGTTGCTTACGATTGTTGCCCCGTGCCGTCAAATCGATGACGGCATCTCCGTTGCCGCTGAAACTGTGGAAACCGAACAAATCTTGCAACAATGGTCGGATTTGTACGTTTTGGGCATTTTGTTGGAGATGGTAGGTGGGCGGAGTTGTGTTTGCCATACTGATACCGCCTTCTGTCTGACCACCGTAGAGACCTGCTTTAAAATGGCTTAGGGCGATGTGTTCTTTGTCGGCATTCAGCAGGGTTTCAATATTGTCCAGTTGCAGGCCGGGTATTTGGACATTGCCGATTTTGATGTTGGCATCAATTTGTGGGATTTGGCCATTGTTGAGGATTGTTGGGTAGCCTGATCCGGAATTTGCCTGTATATCGTCCCAGTAGGGGAGTAGTGAGAGTTTTTGCAGGGCAATCCCGGCTTCCAAAAGAGGTGTTTCTCCTTCCGTTGGTTGATATTTGAATACAAGCGCAAAGGGCTGGCGGTCAAATGTGCCTTTGAAATCCCCTTGCCAGTTTTCTTTGCCGTTCCAGTTGAATGATCCGGTTAACTGGCTGATAAAGCGCGGATTGGGTAGGCGGTTGACCGTATCCTGCAATGTGGTCAGATTGATTGGGGATGATTGCAATCCTTTGTTTTGCTGCCACAGTAGAGGGCCTGTCAGGGTTAAATTGGTCTGATGGGCGGCATTTTTGTGGCTGGCGTTGAATTCAAAGTTATCCAATGTGGCAACGCTGGTACGGATGCTTGCTTTGTCGAGTTTGAACGAGCCGTTCCATTGGCTTTCCAGCTTGCCTGCTGTAAATGCACCATTGAGCGATGGGATATTCAATACGTTGTTTTTAAGGGATAAACGGGGAATTTGCGCGGTCAGGTGAAAATTTTGGGCGGGATTATCCGTGCGTAGGCTGAGGTTGTCTGCTTTTAGGGAGTCGTTTTCAGACGACCATGTCCATGTGCCGTTTCCATCAGCGGACAGTTTGCTTTCTTTCTCAGCAACAGATGCTTCCCAAAGTAAATTGGGAATGCTCCAACCGGTTTCAGAGGCATTGAACACGCCACTACCCTGCCATTGGATGGATTGATTTGGACGGCGCAGGCTGCCGTTGATTTTGAAAGGACGGCCGTCAGCACCGTCGTTGCGGACGTTTAGATAGAAGTTGTCGATAATATGTGCTTGTCCTGCAATATTCATATGCAGAGAGCTATTTTCTATAATCAGACGGTTTAAAGAGGTAGGGTGGGAAGGATGTAACAGGTCTTGCAGGTTCCATTTGCCGTCATCGGTGCGCGATAACACGGCATCTGCTCCTGTAATAACCCATTTTTCGATGAAAGGGTAATCGTTCCACAGACTGCTCCAGCCTAGACCGATACGGGTCTCTTTGATGTGTAAGGCGGTTTGGCTGCTATGAGGTCGGGTAATGGTAACGTTTTTTAGGGTGACGGTAGGACGGGGAAACCAGCTTCGGCGGATGTCGCTGCTGAAGCGGATATTCCGTCCTGTCCCACTGAAGGCGTTTTGTACGGTTGTTTCGATTCGTTCGGGGGTAAACAGGGCATAAACCGATGCATACAGGGCGGCTGCGGTACAAACAAGCAATATGACCGCAGTTACGACTGTTTTCAGCCAAAATTTTCCTGAATTAAGCAGAGGATTTTTCATGCGTAAAGGCAATAAGGTAACATAGCTGAAAGTATAGCACATGACATTTGGGATAATGCGGATAGGGGATTAAGGGTAAATGTAAGGTGTGAGTGGTAGGCCTTGTAGCGGGCAGGTCGTCTGAAAGCGGTAGTATGCTAATATTGTCGTCTGTTTCAGGAGATATATGATGATTATTGTGATGGGTAAGAATGCTTCTCAGGAGTCGGTAGAGGGAGTAATCGGTTTTATCCGTAATAAGGGCTTGAAAGAGCATGTCTCTCGGGGGGAAGAGCGGACGATTATCGGTGCGGTTGGTGATGAGCGGGTGTTCCGTCCAAATGAACTGGAACGTTTGCCCGATGTGGAACGCGTTGTCCGGGTATTGAACGATTGGAAAATTATCAGCCGTGAGGCAGACGAGGAAGACAGCAGGATTGTTATACGGGGTGTGATATTCGGCGGAGCGAAGCGGTTGGATATTACTGCCGATACGGACAGGGTGCAAAAGGCGGATGCAGTATTTGTCGATCCGTTTTACCTTCCGGCGCGCCCTTATGAAAAAGTGGACGAGCAGCGTGAAAACTTACGGGTTCGGGCGATTGTTCAGGAAATTTCTGATTTGCAGAAAACAGGCAAACCCGTCATTGTCCGTATCCGTGATGTTCGCCAGATAGATGAAGCCTTATCTGCCAGTGCAGATATTTTGTATTTAGGCGGCAGTATGATGACCAATCGGACGCTTTTGGATGAAGTAGGTCGTCTGAATACGCCGGTAGTGTTGTGTAAAGACAAGCATCATCGTGTTGATGATTGGTTGGTAGCGGCAGAACATATCGCTTTGCGCGGTAATAGCCATATTATGCTCGGTGAAGCTGGGACGCTCAGTTTTGAGCCGGAACATGCCTATCGTTTGGATGTCGATGCCATCGTTCGGGTCAGGAAAGTGTGCCGTCTTCCGGTTATCGCCAATATTACCCGTCTGTGGCACAACGATATGCCTCAGGAAATATTGTATCGTTTGGCAGCGGCAGCAGGTGTGAACGGGATTATCAGCGGGTAAGAGATATATCCGGCAGTAGGGAATATGGTGATTGACTTGAAAATAAAAAAACAGAACAGCGAAAACTGTTCTGTTTTTTTATTTTCAGACGACCTCATGGATTTAAACATTGGAGGGGTCGTCTGAAACTGCTTTACCTACTTGTTAAACATTCACGGTCTCGGCTACTTCGTTGTAGCTGTCGATTTCGTTGAAGTTCATGTAGCGGTAGATTTGATCGCCCTGTTCGTTGATGATGCCGATGTTGGCTTGGTATTCTTCAACGGTCGGGATTTTACCCAGTTTCGAGCAAATCGCCGCCAACTCTGCCGAGCCGAGGTAAACGAAGGTGTTTTTACCCAAGCGGTTCGGGAAGTTACGGGTGGAAGTGGACATGACGGTCGCGCCTTCGTGTACTTGGGCTTGGTTACCCATACACAGCGAACAGCCCGGCATTTCCATACGCGCGCCGGCGCGGCCGAGTACGCCGTAGTGGCCTTCGTCGGACAACTCTTTCGCGTCCATTTTGGTCGGCGGCGCCATCCACAGGCGGACGGGGATGTCGGACTTGCCTTCCAAGAGTTTGGAGGCGGCGCGGAAGTGGCCGATGTTGGTCATGCACGAACCGATGAACACTTCGTCGATTTTGGTGCCGGAACGTTCGGACATGAAGCATACGTCGTCCGGGTCGTTCGGGCAGGCGATGATCGGCTCTTTGATGTCGTCCATGTTGATTTCAATCACGGCGGCGTATTCGGCATCTTTATCTGCTTCGAGCAGCTCTGGATTCGCCAGCCATTTTTCCATGGCTTTGATGCGGCGTTCCAAAGTGCGCGGGTCTTGATAGCCGTCGGCAATCATGTTTTTCATCAACACGACGTTGGATTTCATGTACTCGATAATCGGCTCTTTGTTGAGCTTCACGGTACAGCCGGCGGCAGAGCGCTCAGCAGACGCGTCGGTCAATTCAAAGGCTTGTTCCACTTTCAAATCAGGCAGGCCTTCGATTTCGAGGATGCGGCCGGAGAAGATGTTTTTCTTACCGGCTTTGGCAACGGTCAGCAAACCTTGTTTAATCGCGTAAAGCGGAATGGCGTTTACCAAATCGCGCAGGGTTACGCCCGGTTGCAGCTTGCCGCTGAAACGTACCAGTACGGACTCAGGCATATCGAGCGGCATGACGCCGGTGGCTGCTGCGAAAGCCACCAAGCCGGAGCCTGCAGGGAAGGAAATACCGATAGGAAAACGGGTGTGGCTGTCGCCGCCGGTACCGACGGTATCAGGCAACAGCAGGCGGTTGAGCCATGAGTGGATCACGCCG
>QWCF01001313.1_pt1 | contig 11185 bp, 2 predicted proteins | sample 1972521 | NCBI WGS metagenome assembly QWCF01 (sample SAMN09866715, study PRJNA288562) | Human oral metagenome isolate term4_saliva, whole genome shotgun sequencing...
CCATGGAATAAAAATATACAAGAAACTTGTAGATAAGAAAGAGCTCTCCGCGCTAGGCGAAGGGCTCTTATTCAATATACCTCGTTATTGGACGCTTACAAATAATCTAGGCATAATTAAAATATATAATCTGGAAGTGACTCGATAAAAGTATGATTTCTTAAGAAATTAGATTTTATTGAGTCACTTCTCTCAGAGTGTTATAAAATATCTGAAAACCTTTTATAAAGTGAATTTACAATAACTACCTACTTCTATGAGTTATAATATACACTTTTTAAAAATTTAGGACTTTTGGATAAACAACATTCTCATCTAAGTTAGCACACCATCTTTTAGTATAAAAGTAATTTTACGAAGTACTAAGATAGAATCAAGATTTTTAAAAATTAGAACTCGTTTAATAGTATAAAGAGAGTTTAAAATAACGTAATAAAGTTAGATAAATATCTTTTCATGATTATTTAGTTTTAATTTAAGTTCCTGTTATAAAATTAGTTTAGGGTTAAATTGTAGTTTTTTATTTAAACTGGAATTTACTTTGGTAATTAACATAATTATATTACTATATCTTAAAAATATATTTATTTGAATAGATTGTTGTAATTTGATATAATGAATTGTTAATATTTATAATGTAGAAATTAGTGATTTAAATAGAGAATATAATAGGAGAGAAATTATAGTGAATCGAAACATTAATAGCAAAATAATAAGGTATTCAATAAGGAAACTTTCTTTAGGTGCTGCCGCGGTGATTGTGGGAGCATTAATTTTTGGAAATTATACCCCAGGAAATATTGCAAAAGCAGGAGAGATAACTTTCAAATATGTAGAAGAAAATGAGTTGAATGAAAGCGAAAAGGTGTTAATAAAGAGAGAAATACCAGAAAGATATAAAGAAAATCGAACGTATTATTTAGTATATAAGAAAATTAATGAAAAAAAAGAAGAAAAGTTATTACCGAATACAGGAGATAGTTCTATACCACTTTATGGGTTAGGATTAGGAACAGCAGCGTTAGTCGTATTATTGATTTCTAGAAAAAATAAAAATAAAGTATTAAGCGTATTATTAATTGGGGCGTTGGGACAAAGTGTAATAGTTCCTTATGAAACATTTGCTTTAGAGAATAAGATATTAAAACACTATAATATGTCAAAAGAAGTAAATGATAGTACACAATTAAAATCAGGTATAATTCATATACCAGGATATAAGTATGTAGGATTTTTAGAAGATGGTGATGTAAGAGGAATATCAATAAATAAAGAAACAGAGCGTATGGAAGGAAATGCTGGTACAGAGGAAATTTCGAAAGGGAGATCCTTAGTGCAGGAAAACCTACCAGAATATACAAATCCAGTGTCGACAAAAGGAACACAAGAGCCAGGACGTGTTGGCGAATCAGCGTTTCAACCGGAGTTATCAGAGTACACTGACCCAGTAGCGACAAAAGGAACGCAAGAACCAGGACGCGTAGGGGAATCAGCAGTCCAAGAAAATTTATCCGAATATACTAAGCCATTAGAAACAAAAGGAACGCAAGAACCAGGGCGCGTTGGCGAATCGACAGTTCAAGAAAAAACTCCAGAATACACAGGACCAGTGTCGACAAAAGGAACGCAAGAGCCAGGACGCATTGGCGAATCGGTAGTTCGAGAAGAGAGTCCAGAGTACACAAACCCAGTGTCGACAAAAGGAACGCAAGAACCAGGGCGCGTTGGCGAATCGACAGTTCAAGAAAAAACTCCAGAATATACAGGACCAGTGTCAACAAAAGGCACACAAGAGCCAGGACGTGTTGGTGAATCAGTAGTCCGAGAAGATACTCCAGAATACAGCAAACCACTAGCGACAAAAGGAACACAAGAACCAGGGCAAGAAGGAGAGTCAGCGGTTCAACCAGAGTTGCCAGAGTACAAAGTTCCAGAGGAGAAAAAAGGAACGCAAGAACCAGGACACGAGGGAGAATCGACAGTTCGAGAAGAAACTCCAGAATATACTAAGCCATTAGCGACAAAAGGAACACAAGAATCAGGACGTGTTGGCGAAGCAGTAGTCCGAGAAGAAACTCCAGAATACAGCGAACCACTAGCGACAAAAGGAACACAAGAACCAGGGAGTGTTGGAGAATCGGCAGTCCGAGAAGAAGCTCCAGAGTACAAAGTTCCAGAGGAGAAAAAAGGAACACAAGAACCAGGACACGAGGGAGAATCAGCAGTTCGAGAAGAAACTCCAGAATATACTAAGCCATTAGCAACAAAAGGAACGCAAGAACCAGGGCGCGTTGGAGAATCAGGGATTCAACCGGAATTACCAGAGTATACTGACCTAGTAGCGACAAAAGGAACACAAGAGGCAGGGCGCATTGGTGAATCGATAGTTCGAGAAGAGGCTCCAGAATACACAGGACCAGTGTCGACAAAAGGAACACAAGAGGCAGGGCGAGTTGGAGAGTCAGCAGTTCGAGAAGAGAGTCCAGAGTACACAAACCCAGTGGCGGTAAAAGGAACACAAGAACCAGGACGAGTTGGCGAATCAGCGATTCAACCGAAATTACCAGAGTACACAAACCCAGTGGTGGTAAAAGGAACACAAGAACTAGGACGCGTTGGTGAATCAGCGGTTAACGAATTACCAGAGTATACTGATCCAGTAGTGACAAAAGGAACACAAGAGCCAGGACACGAGGGAGAGTCAGCGGTTCAACCAGAGTCACCAGAGTACACTAATCCAGTAGCGACAAAAGGAATGCAAGAGCCAGGACACGAGGGAGAATCGGTAATTCAATCAGAGTTACCAGAATACACAAACCCAGTGTCAATAAAAGGTACACAAGAACCAGGACGTGAGGGTGAATCAGCAGTCCGAGAAGAAACTCCAGAATACACTAAGCCATTAGAAGCGAAAGGAACACAAGAGCCAGGGCGTGAAGGGCAACCAACGGTTTACGAATTTCCAGAGTATACTGATCCAGTAGGGACAAACGGCACACAAGAACCAGGACACGAGGGAGAATCGGTAATTCAATCAGAGTTACCAGAATACACAAAGCCGATATCTGTTCATACGGTGCAGAGTATAGAGGAGGAAGTGTTATCGATAACAAATGAACTGCCAGAGTATAAACTTCCAGTGTCAACTAAAGGAACACAAGAACCAGGCCGAGAAGGAGAATCGGTAGTAACAGAAGAACTTCCGACTTTAGAAGTTACTACAAGAAATAGAACAGAAAAAGAGACTATCCCTTATACAACTGAAGAAATTCAAGATCCAACACTTCTAAAAAATCGTCGTAAAACTGAACAACGAGGTCGAGTAGGAACGCGTACAATTCAATATGAAGACTACATCGTAAATGGTAATGTAGTAGAAACTAAAGAAGATAAAAAATCAATAACTGTAAGTTACAACCTAACAGATTCTACATCGGCGTATGTTTCGGCTAAAGCACAGATATTCCATGAGAATCGATTAGTAAAAGAAGTAGATATAGAAAATTTAGCGAAAGAACAAGTCATAACAGGGTTAGACTATTATACACCATATACAATTAAAACACTTTTAACATACAATTTAGGTGAAAATAATAAACAAAGTACAGAAATATCTACAAGAGATTTCGAATTAGAATATAAGAAAATAGAAATCAAAGATGTAGATGCAGTAGAATTATATGGTAAAGAAGATGATGGACGTTATCGTAGATATTTAAGTTTAGATAAAGTGCCGACAGGAACTGATAACTATTTTGTAAAAGTAAAATCAGACAGATTTAAAGAAATGTATTTACCTGTTAAATCTATCACAGAAAATAGTGATGGAACATACAAAGTGACTGCTGCAGTAGATGAATTAGTGGAAGATAGTACTAATGGTTATAAAGAAAACTATACATTCAATATAGCGAAATCAAAAGCAGTTCAGCCAGGAGTATATACTTCATTTAAACAGTTGATAACAGCGATGCAAAGCAACTTAGCAGGTGTGTACAAATTAGCCGCGGATATGACAGCCGATGAAGTAGGACTACCAGATAATAAAACAAGTTATTTATCAGGGGAATTTACAGGTACGCTAATTGGTGCAGATGGAAGTAAAGCATATGCTATATACGACCTGAAAAAACCACTGTTCGACACATTAAAAAATGCAACAGTAAAAGACCTAGATGTTAAAAATGTAGATATAGATAGTGATGAGAATGCTGCAGCAATAGCTAAAGTAGCAGATACTGCGAAAATTAGTAATGTAGCAGTAGAAGGGAAAATATCAGGAAGAAAATCAGTAGCAGGATTAGTAGTTAGTGCAACAAATACAACAATAGAAAATAGTGCATTTACTGGTAAACTTGTTGCGAATCATACTGACTCTAGTGCCAAATATGCCGGAGGAATAGTAGGGAATCTAACAGGAGAAAATGCAAGGATTAATAAATCTAAAGTTGATGTTAAGATATCTTCTTCATCTCGTAATACCGATCAGGTTGCCGGAGGAATAGTAGGTAGATTAGAAAATGGTGCATTAGTATCTAATTCCGTTGCTACTGGAGAAATAAGAAATGGTCAAGGATATTCTAGAGTAGGAGGAATAGTCGGGTCTACTTGGAAAAACGGTCGAGTAAATGATGTTGTGAGTAACGTAGATGTAGGAGATGGATATGTTATTACAGGAGATCAATATAATGCAGCAGAGGTGCAAAATGCTGTTACCTCTATTGATAATAAAAAGCGTGATATGTTCGCAACAAAAATATCAGGAGAACAATTAACGGCTAAGATTGCATCTTACGGAATAACTGTAACGCTTGATGATACGGGTGTAGACTTAAAAGGTAATGAGAGAAAAGTAGACTATACAACACTAAACAAAGCACAAAGTGCTAGAAAAACAGCGTACAATAATATCGAAAAACTAATGCCATTCTACAATAAAGAATTAATTGTAAAATATGGTAATAAAGTAGCTTCGACTGATAAATTATACACGACAGAATTATTGGATGTTGTACCGATGAAAGGTAATGAGATAGTAACAGATATTCATGCAAATAAAGATTCTATAAATAGAATTATGTTACACTTTAAAGACAATACAGTAGACTATTTAGATGTAACATTTAAAGAAAACTTCAAAAATAATCAAGTAGTAGAATATAATGTTGCAGGTAAAGAGTATATATATACGCCAGAAGCCTTCATATCTGATTATACGGCAATAGCAAATAACGTTTTAAATGAACTGCAAAGTGTAACACTTACTTCAGATGAAACTAAGAAAGTATTAGGAATAACTGATAATGCAGCCTTAGACAATTTATATTTAGATAGAGAGTTCGATAAAGTAAAAACTAATATAGCAGAACACTTAAGAAAAGTCTTAGCTATGGATAAATCAATTAACACAACAGGAGCGGGTGTAGTTGAGTATGTGAGTGAGAAAATCAAGAAAAATAAAGAAGCATTCATGTTAGGTCTTACTTATATGAATCGTTGGTACAATATCAATTATGATAATATAAATACAAAAGATTTATCGACTTATAAATTTGACTTTAATGGTAACAACTCGACTTCGACATTAGATACAATTATAGAATTAGGAAAGAGTGGTCTAGAGAATTTACAAGGATCGAATACGGTAGGATTGTATGGAAACTACCTTGCTCAATTAAAAGGAGAAGATACGGTATTTGACTTTGTAGAAGCATATCGCAAATTATTCTTACCAACTAAAACTAATAACCAATGGCTAAAAGATAATTCAAAAGCCTATATAGTAGAAAGTAAATCAAGTATAAAAGAAGTTCGTGAAAAACAAGAAGCGGCGACTGCAGATAGTAAGTATACGCTAGGTGTATATGATAGAATATCAGCTCCAAGTTGGGGTTATCGTAATATGTTGTTACCACTATTGACGCTGTCAGAAGAATCTGTATACGTAATGTCGAATCTTTCTACACTAGCATTTGGTTCATATGAGCGTTATAGAGATAACGTAAATGGAAAAATTTTATCAGGCGATGCTTTACGTACTTATGTAAGAGGACGAGTTGACTTAACAGCCAAAAGATTAAGAGATCATTATGATATTTGGTATAATCTTCTAAATGCAGAAGCTAAAGAAAGGTTATTCAGATCTCTAATAGTTTATGATGGATTCAGAGTTAAGAATGAAGCAGGAGAACTTTATTGGGCAAGATTAAATGATAAAAATATTGCTTCGATAAGAGACTTCTTTGGTCCAGTAGGAAAATGGTATGAAATTCGCCCTACAGATGGAGCGTATGCGAACGGAAGTGCGATGCATTTTGTAACTGATAGATTATTAGATGATTTAGGTCCAACGGTGTACAGTCATGAAATGGTGCATAATTCAGATTCTAATATTTATTTTGAAGGTTATGGTCGAAGAGAAGGACAGGGTGCAGAATTATTTGCACTTGGACTTCTAGAATCAGCAGAGAGCCTTTCTTCTCATGGATTGGTACTTAATACAGTTTATGAAGGAAATAAAGATGACTTAAATAGGGTGCATGCTTATAATCCAGTTGAACGCTTTAATTCAGATGAAGCCATTCAAAGTTATATGAATGGTTCGTATGATGTTTTATATACACTTGATGCTATGGAAGCAGCAGCGGTATTAGGACAAAGTAATGATGTTAAGAAAAAATGGTTTAGAAAACTAGAAAACTATTATGTTCGTGACCCTAGGTATAATAACGAAACTCATGCAGGAAATAAAATCCGCCCATTAACAGATGAAGAAGTCGCACAACTAACAACGTTAGAGTCATTAATAGACAATAATATTATCAATAGACGTGGATATGATGACAATAGAGAGTATAGACGAAATGGATATTATATGATAAATATGTTTTCTCCTGTATATTCGGCATTGAGTAATTCAAAAGGAGCACCAGGAGATATTATGTTTAGAAAGATAGCTTATGAACTACTTGCAGAAAAAGGTTATCATAAAGGATTCCTACCTTATGTATCTAATCAATACGCGGGAGAAGCATTCGCTAGAGGAAATCGAACGTTCTCGGCTTGGTTTGGTAGAGATGTTGGATTAGTAACAGATGAATTAGTACTAGAAAAAGTATTTGATGGTGAATATGAAACATGGGGAGATTTTAAGAAAGAAATGTTCTATGAGCGTATAGATAAACAAGATAACTTAAAACCTATAACTATCCAGTACGAATTAGGAAAAGCGAATAGTACGAAAGAAGTAACTATAACATCTGCCCAAGAAATGCAAGAGTTAATAAATGAAGCGGTAGCGAGAGATATTACTAATATTGACCGTGCAACAAGCCATGCTCCAGCAAGTTGGGTGCATTTACTTAAACAAAAAATCTATAATGCATATCTTCGTATTACAGATGACTTCAAAGAGTCTATATATAAATAATATAATTACATATAAGATTTATTGAGAAATATATTTACGTAATAAAACGTAGAAAAAAATTCTAATACAAAGACAAGAACGATACCCTTTTTACATGAAAACTGTAAAAAGGGTATCGTTATATATTGGCTTTTTGCCAAATTCGAGGCATGGAAAAATAAAAGGAGCTCTCTTAAAACAGGGTAGTATTAAAAGAGAATAAAACCAGTTTTATTTAGGATAGGAAATAGCCCTCTAAAATTTGGATAAATTTTGGAGGGCTATTTCCTTTTTAGATTGATCTTTTCTATTTTCACACCTCGAATTCTAAAATGAGACGAAAAAATATCAATTAGAAACAATCCCAGTTAAATAATACATCTTCGAAGTTTAGATGTTCTAATTTTTCTTTATTAATAAAGAAGTTGGCGACACCAGAATCTCCCCACATAATTCCACTGCTATTAGAATCGTTATTCCAGTAGCTTTCTACTTGAAGTAAAGTAATACCGTATGCATCTTTTTCTTCTGGATTACGAGGGTCCCACTGAGTAAATGTAGGATAAGCACCTATAGCGTGGTCTACACCCTTAAAAGCTTTGAATAAAGTATTAAAAACATCGCGTTCTAAGTCATCGTACAAATCTTCTATATTTTCATCAGGGAATAACTCGTGTATTGTTTTTAATGCTATATCTTCAAAAAGAAAATCAGTTGAAGTAATTGTAGATATACCTTTTTCGAATTTTAATGCGAAAGAGGTATTTTTTTTATTAAATGGAGAATATTCTTCACGGTTCTCTTCATCTAATAATTTATACTTGGTAAGAATACTTTCCTTTGTTATATTATTCTCAATATTTTCAATATATTTTACGCAATAATCTTTTTTATTATCTAAACCAAAATCGTCATTTCTGCTAATCCAAAATTGTAATAAGCCGTCTTTTGGATATAGAGTATTTTCAGGTAAGTCGCTACAGTTTATTTGAGCAAGCAATGCTAGTTGATTGTCATTTGAATCTTTAGGGGTATCCGCATCTGTTGAGATATATGGAAGCCCCCCGAATTTACTGTCTGTTAAATTAAGAGAATTATTTTCTTCTATAATAATATTGACGCATTCACGACTATTATTTTTTTTAATTTCCTCTATAACTATGTTAATATCTTCAAGTGTAATCATAAAGAACCTCCGTTAATTGTGTTATTTATTTAAATGTTGTATTAATTAAATTTTAGGACTTTTGGGTTAATCCTTTGACCACGATAGTAAGTTGATTATCCTGTGTTAATTCTATGTTTTGGTTATGTTGAATATTTATAAGAATAAATTCAAAGGTATTATGCGTTGTTAATAAAATTTTTTATTAATATAGTAGTTTAATGGTATCTATTGTAATGATAAGAATTCCACGCTCTAATTCTAGCACAATTAATTAAAATTAGCTAATGATGAGAGTGACTCTAAAATCGTGAATTCTTAAGAAACAAGATTTTGTCGAGTTCCCTCGTACAGTTTATTAGATATCTAAAAAGTTTTTATAAAATGAATTCAGATATCGCTAAACCACGGTCTCTATGAGTTATCATATACACTTTATTAAATTTTAGGACTTTTGGATTCCTGCAAAAGAGTATATTATAAGTTTTTAAAATAGGAAATATTCTAAATTATATATTTAAAACAATAGATTTAAAAGTATTTTTATAACTTCTTAAACATTTAATGATACATATCAAGTATTTAAAGTTTTTATATTATGATAAGTTATACAAAAGAAAACTAAAGTGAAATAAATTATAGAAAATTTAAATATTCTCTCTATAAAAATCACATTTTTTCTGTAAGTAATAATTAATATTAGTTACATATAGTGATATATAGTGAAATAATGATATAAAAAGGAAAATTTTTATAAGCATAGATGAATCTTTTTTGTAGACAAAGTACTCCCAATTTGGTAGAATTATGGGTATAAAATATGTTTTATAAATATGTTTTTAATAATTTATTTATAACTGTTTAATAGCAATAAAAACGATAAAAATTTGATTTTCTTACAGAAAAATTAAAATTATCGTTAATTTTGCATGTTTATATTATATTTAGGAGGTAATACATGATAGGAAAAAACAATCACTATTTAAGAGATACCAAAGATGGTACTAAGGTAGAATCGTATTCTATCAAGAAGTTTAAAGTAGGTGCAGCATCAGTAGTAATCGGTGCGAGTATTTTTCTTGGTGCTGGAGCAGTAGCTCAAGCTAGTGAAGAAGTATCAAACAACACAACAGCGGATAATACAACAAACGCTGGAGCTAAAGAAAATGTTCCTACTGCCCCAGTAGCGACGGCACAACCAGTAGCTAAAGAAACTACTAAAGAAGACGTGGCAGCAGGGTTAGCGGCAAAATTAGGTGGAGAAGTTAAAGCTTTAGACAAAACTAAACTTGAAAATTACATTGCAGAAATCGAAGGAAAACTTGCAAACGGTGCTTACGACAACAAAACAGAAGAATCTGTTGCAGTATTAAAAGAAGAACTAAAAGCAGCGAAAGCTACATTAGCAGATGCAACAACTCAAGACGAAATTACAAAAGCTTACAGTAAATTAGTAACTACAGCAAACACTAAATTAAAAGCTAAACCTGTAGAGAAAAAAGAAACTCCAGCAGTAGACACTACTAACGGAAAAGAAACTGTAGGTAAAAAAGCAGAAAACACAGAGAAAAAATCTGACTCAAACTCAATCGAAAACACAGGATCTAACGACCCACGTAACGGTAAAGCATTAGATAAAAATAATGCATTTAGAGCTGAGACAACTGCAACTCAAGGTAACTTTACTTATTCTATGGAGTATTCTAATGGAAAAAAAGAAATTTACCTTTATAATGAAGAAGACGCAGATGTTAATATTACAGTTAACTCAACAGCTGGAAATATCAAAAGAGCAACAGTTAAAGCTGGAAGTGGTCAGTTCGTACTAAAATCGAAAAGTGATCAAGCGATAGCTTTTGCAAAAGGTCAAGGCGGAGTTAAGCCTGAGGAAGAAGAAGTTGAAATAGATGGTTATGGTTGGAGTTATCATCAAACACTAAGCGATACTCCAGGTCCAGTAAAAATAAAAATAACTGGTAAACCAAATGATACTTTTAAAGAAATTCCATCTTATACAAAAACTGAAAATCAAGAAGCGGTATTAGGATCAAGATATTTAGAACTTGAAGATTCTACTGGTGCTAAACTACCTGGAGGTAGCAATCCATCAGCTCCTGGTTATTTCAAGTTAGTTGTTAAATCTCAAACATACAAATACGATATTAAACTACCAGAATCAAATGCTGATAAGATTGGTGTTTCGAATGTTGATAGCCCAACTGAAGCAGATATTACCAAAATCAAAAACGAAATTAAAATTAAATATTCTGATAAAGCAACTACAGAAGATGCTCGATTAGCATCTAAAAATGGAGAAGTTTTAGCAGATAAATCTACAGTAGTACAAGATGTCGCTGTTGCAGGTGGAACAGTTACTGTTACTTATAAAGATGGATCAGTAGACACTACTCCGGTTTCAAGTGTTGCACGTACAAACGAAACTCCAAAAGTAAGTATTCCATTCTCGGATCCAACTCCAGATAAAAAAGATATTTATATCTACAATGGAGAGAAAGTTGATATAGATATTACATTTAACGATGATTCAGGAAAAATTCAATCAGCTGCCCTTAAAAGAGGTGGAAATATTGCGTTAAGAGATATTGGTGAAA
>QWCF01000935.1_pt1 | contig 11176 bp, 9 predicted proteins | sample 1972521 | NCBI WGS metagenome assembly QWCF01 (sample SAMN09866715, study PRJNA288562) | Human oral metagenome isolate term4_saliva, whole genome shotgun sequencing...
AATGGTATGAGTTTAGTTAAAGAAACACATTCTGTATTACACGGAACAAAAGTATCTTATGGTATCTTGGTTCAATTACTTGCTGAAGGTAAGAGAGAAGAAGTGGAGAAACTTGTTCCATTCTATAAAGCTAACGATCTAGCTTATAATTTAGCTTGTGTTAATGTAACAGAAGATGTTGAAGAGAAAATGCAAAAAATTGCTGAATTTGCAGCTAGTGAAAAAGAAACATTTAAACTTGCAGTTGATGTTTGTACACCAGAAGTTGTAGTAGCTGCAATGAAAGAATTAGAAGAATTAACAAAATAATTAAATGATAAAAGACCTCGGATGCTTTAATCTGAGGTCTTTGGTTTTGTACATTATAAGTTATTTTTTAATACTGGAACTAGCATACCATTGCTAATATTTTGGGCAGTATCATCTTGAAGTAGGTAATTAACGATTTCATAACCGAATAGAATAGCTACTGCTGGTCCTTGAGCAGTGATTACATTTTTATCAACGATTACCGCTTTTTCGTTATTGTATATTTTGCAGTTTATTTCTTTGTCGAATCCTGGATAAGAAGTTACTTCTTTATCTTCTAGAATCCCCGCTTTGTTTAGTACGATAGGAGCCGCACAGATGGCAGCAACTAATTTACCAGCGTTATACATTTCTTGATAAAATTTAATTATTTTCTCATTATCACGAAGTAAGGTACTTCCAGGTATTCCACCTGGGATTACTATTGCATCATAATTAAGAATATTATCGATATCATTAATTTTTTTATCTACTATTATTTTCACATCATGTGAGCTAGTTATATAGTCTTCGTTGTTTGCAGAGATTAGATCAACGTGAATATTTGCACGACGTAGTATATCTAGAGGTGCAATTAACTCTAATTCTTCACTTCCATTTTCAACGAATAAAGCAACTTTTTTAGTCATAAAAAATCCTCCGAATGTTTTTGTGTAATGTGTATAGAATAAAATTTTCTCACGTTCTCTTATTGTGGTGAAGGATGCTTTCGACTAACTTTTTATGTGATTACACATGAAAAGTGGATTCTACAGCTAGAAAATGAGCCATAGGTCTCACTTTCTATTAAAAAAATTGAATTCAATTTTGTTACCACAATGATAGAGAACATGAAGGGAGTGACTCAAAAATCATGATTTTGAAGAAACAAGATTTTGTCGAGTCCCTCCCGCGCAGTTTATTAGATATCTAAAAAGCTTTTATAAAGCGAATTTAGATATCAATAAACCACTGTGTCTATGAATTTTTATATAAACCTTGTTAAAATTTAGGACTTTTGGGTCAGCAGCAAATTTAATTATTCAAAGAAATTTAAATATAAAATCATTTTGTTTACTTATCATTTCTCTTTATTTTAATTTTATTGTATCTACAAAGAAAAATCAACCACCTACGGAAGATGGCTGATTGTGTTTAAACTCAATTATTAATTATTTAGAAATTTCTAATACTCCGTATCCAGTGTCACGGCGTTTATATACTACAGAAATTTCATTTGTAGTGTTATCTAAGAATGCGAAGAACTAACTCGCTAGTAAGGATGTTTTCTTCAGCAAATCCTTTTTCACGACCTTTTCTATTGATTTTAGTTTTGTGTTTTCTCATTTGGCGTTCAAGTTTGTCAACAACTAAATCAACAGCAGCATATAAATCATCGTTAGTTTCTTCAGCTCGAAGTGTAACTCCTTTAAGAGGAACAGTTATCTCGATTTTTTTCTTATTATTTTTGTATACTTTAGCATTAGCATAAACGTTTGCTTCTAAACTGTCAGCAAAGTATTTTTCTAATTTAGAAACTTTATTTTCAACATACTCTCTAATAGCTTGAGTAATTTCTAAATTTTCTCCTCGTACTTGATATCTTAACATTTTAAAGCACTCCTTTCATAAAGTAGTTTAGCTACTTTATAGGGGGTTCCCCCTCTTTTTATAGTTTTATTATACCACTTTTTGATAACGTTAGCAATACAGTTTTTATAAAAATGTCACTTTTTAAAATATACATTTATTTTGCTTTATAAATATATTTTTGTTAAAATAAAATTAGATATGTCTATCGTATAGTTAATGGGAATATCGAATCTTAAAATGTTAACTAAATGAGGAAAAATTTCGAAAGAATTTACCGGGAATTTGTAGATGAGGTGGAGAGTAAGATGTTTTTTAGGGAGTATTGTGAATTTATAGAAGCACTTTATATTGTATATTACTCAAAAATGAGTAATAATGAGAAGAATGTATATTATAAAAAAATTAAAGAAAGCTATGATGATTTTGGAGAAATCAATGAAGATTTTGAAGGTATCTATAATGAAATAACTACAGGGGCAGTCTATACTCTAAAAGAGAGTGATTTAACTTTTTTAAGGAGTTATAATGGACTGCTTTTATCTATTTCTAGATTGTTAAAACTAAATATTAAGCTACATTGCTTAGATAATTGTGCCTACGTTAGTAAATTATACTCATTAAACTATGTTAACGAAAAATTCCACTGTTTACAGTGTGATAATAAAGATCAAAAGCAATTTTTTACTTTTGAAAATAAAAATCAAAAAGTTACATATTGTAGAAGATGTATAAATTTTGGAAGAAGTGATAATCACTTTATAAAATTTCATATAAATATCCCAGTATCGAATTTAAAAACACCTGAAAGACCTAGTGTTAAGTTGAGTGATATTCAAGAAGAAGCAAGTACTACTCTAGTTAAAAATATAGAAAACAGCAAGAGTACATTAATTTGGGCAGTATGCGGTGCGGGTAAGACGGAAATAGTTTATGAAGCAATATATCGAGCAATTATGGATAAGAAAAATATTTGTTTAGCAATCCCTAGACGGGATGTTGTTAAAGAACTGTCTGAAAGATTTGCGCGTGATTTTAAAGGATATCCTATTGGTATTTTACATGGAGAAGAGAAGATTTTAGAAGGGTCGAATTTTTATATTATGACAACACATCAACTTGTTAAGTATTATAATTACTTTGATGTTGTTATTATTGATGAGGTTGATGCCTTTCCATATTCAGGTGATGAGTGTTTAGAAAATGGAGCTAAAACAAGTTTGAAAGATGATGGTGTACTTGTATTTCTTTCGGCGACCCCTTCTGAAATAGTAAAATCCAGTGTTTCTGAAGTGATAAAAATCCCTATAAGGTATCATAGATATCTGTTGCCTGTTCCAAAAATAAAAATTGAAAAGGCAGACGTATTTGATTTTTCCAAAAAATCGAATTTTATAGTCAATTTTATTCAGGAAAAATTAGAGAAAGAGAGACGTGTCTTGATATTTGTTCCTGAAATAGGCATGTGCGAGATGGCTGTATTATATTTTAAAAAATGTGTTTCCGAGGAAATAATTGTAGATTTTGTCTATAGTGGTGATGAAAACAGAAGTGAGAAAATCCAGAAGTTTTATAACAGAGAAATAGATGTCCTTATTACAACTACGATATTAGAGCGTGGTGTTACCTTTGATTATTTAGATGTAGTGATTTTTGATGCAAAGCATATAAATTTTACAAAGTCGGCACTAATCCAAATTTCAGGCAGGGTAGGTAGAAAGGATTATGATAATTCGGGTGATGTTGTATTCTTGGCGGATAATATAAGTAAGGATATGAAAGTTGCTATTAAAGAGATTGAGTATATGAATAGTCTTGCAAAATATAGGAAGTTGAATAGGAGGTAAGATATGAAGTGTAGTTTTTGTGGGTTATATACAAGGAAAAGATTAGGATTTGATATGTTATTTGAGCCAAAAGAAAATTTTCAACTTTGTGTTACATGTGCGGAACATATTGATATAAATGTCCTGGAAGTAGGAGAATATACGTTGTATTATTTTTCTGATTATGAATTTGTAAAAGATGAAATCTATTCTATAAAATATTTTGGAGATGTAGCTTGTGCAATGAAATTTAAAAGTCTTTTTGAGAGATTCTTTTCTTTACAAAAATTTGATTTAGTAACGATAGTTCCAGCAAATGAGATTAGGAAAATTATTCGAGGTTTCGATCATATTGAAGAAATTTGCAAGATATCTGATGTGAAGTTTGTAAAAATTCTAGGTTGTGAATATAGAGAAAAACAATCGAAGCTACATGAAGAAAGAAGTGAAAATAAATATAGTCTCTTGTCAGATAAATTAAACCTAAAAGATGTCAAAAGTTTATTGATAATAGATGATATATACACAAGTGGTAAAACTTTGTTAGGATGTGCGAAAACTATTAGAAATATCTATCCGGATATTAATATAAGTTTTTTGACATTATCAAAATCCTGAAGATTCATTAAATATTTTTTGTTTTGAAAGTAATATAATAAGATTTATTTACTATACAAGTTTGGTTTTTGTGGTATAATGTTAAAGTTGAATTTTACCAATTTTAAATTCGACATTTTATAAAAAAATTACATAACTAGGAGATGGTTAAAACAAAAATTTTATTTTCATTTATAATGATCGCATTAATTTTAATTTTAGTAATTTTCTTATCTAAGAAATTCGAATTAAATAAAGATCAAATTATTATATTTTGGATATTAGTTTTATTCTGGTCGGCGATAAGTATTATACGTGCTTATAGAAAGTTATACGCGATTACACCGATAGAACAAGGTGGACTTTCTTTAACACCAGTACTAGCAGCTCAAATAGCAGCCGGTTATGGACTTATGAGTTTAATAGTAAGATTGCCGATGTTTTTCACGAGCGATATTTTCAAAAGACGTAAAATATTTGTTCAAATTTCTTTATTTTTATTAATTGTGACTTCATTTTTAGTAGCATTTAATGGTAGCTATATTACTTTGTACTTATCTTCATTATCATTAGGGATAAGTGCGACAATGCTTGCCTTATTTAATGTTATTTTCTCAGAAACTTTTTCGAGAGATAAGGCAGCGGTATCGGTATCGATATTATCTGTAGCACCGTTATTAGCTGAATTTATTGCAGCACCGATACAATATGTCTTTACTATGAATACATATAAACATTTTGACTATATGTGGATAGTAGCGGGCATTATCGCGATAATTACGTTCATATTATCATTTATGATGAAAGATTATCGCCCTATCGATAGTGATTTTTCATTTGATAAGGTGAAAGTAGTAATCAAACATAAAAGTTTCATTTATATTTGTTTAATAGCGTTATTGCTTTCATTTATTAAGTTTGCTACAAGTGGGGCTAACATGATTACTTACGGTAAAACAGAGTTAAATATGACGCCGTTAATGCTAGCGTATATGGATGCAGTCTTTGCAGTACCACAGCTTATTGCTGGAGTTCTAGTAGGGGTTTATTTCACAAGAAAATGGGGGATTCAAAAAACTCTATTATTCTTACTAGGATGTTTATTAGCATTCTATGTAATAGCGCTATATTTTAATAATCCGTATGTTATTTATTTTAGTTATATCTTAAATGGATTAGGATATGGTGGTGCTTATAATGCGCTTATTTCCCTTGCTATGCAATATTTCGATAGAGAATATCGTAATGTAAGTATGGGAATCTATCAAGCATTCTTTGCCTTAGGTATTTATTATGGAGATTATGTGTATGTTTGGATAGCTAAACATGTTAAAAATGGCTTACTTGGTTTCACACAAAGTAAATCTATTTTCTTAATAGTTATAGGAATAACTTTAATAAGTATGCTTATGGTTAAGGTGAAGGTTAGAGATAATTAAAAAGGGAGTGACTCAAAAATCGTGATTTCTTAAGAAACAAGATTTTGTCGAGTCACTCCTTTTAAAAAACGAATTTAAATATCAATAAACCACTGTGTCTATGAGTTCTTATATGAACTTTGTTAAATTTTAGGACTTTTGGATCTACCCTTTTTTATAGTTATTATCCGTTGATTAAATCTCTATGAATATATCCAGTGTAGCTTCCATAGTCAATATAAGTCTAAGCTTCACCGTCTGAGTTAGTTTCAAGAGATCTTATTGTAACAGAGGCTCCACCTTTTATTGATGTTATTATTCTACTAGTGTTGTTTTTATCACTTCTTAAGTTAACCCCGACAGCTGGTTTTACATAAGCTGTACGTTCGCTAATGCTATGACTTCTTTCACTTGACGAGCTTGAAGTATTAGATGAACCTTCTTTTACAATAATAGTTTCTTTTTCCTTAGCTTTTTCGTTTAATTCATTAACAGTGAATGTACGTTTAAATTCTCCTGTTGTTTTTAGTTTCAATTTGTTTGTAGTATTTTTATTTAATATAATAGTAACTTCGACTTTGTCTCCGTTTTTTAAATTGCTTTGCTTATTGAATGTAACATCTGGATTCGATAAAAAGTTTGAGATTTCTGCAGTAGAATTTGTGATATCCGGGATTTTTTTAATGTCTGTTTCTGGTTTCCCTTCACCTTCCACACCATATGTAACAAAATTTACTTCGTATCTTGATAAATCGACGATATTTTCTTTTTTCAAGAATTTATTATATCCAAAATATAATGCTCCTACTAGAACAATGAAAGTAACTATCGCTGTTAGGATAACGGGAAGGATACTTTTTTTCTTCTCCTCTTTAGGTTCTTCCATGTACATTGGAGGAACGTTATAATTTGGATTATTGTTAAAGTTTTGTTGTTGAGCATTTTGATATTGTTGGTCGTATCCTTGATTACTATATTGTGTATTTCCAAAATTTTGATTATTGAGATTTTGATTATTTGAATTTTGATTACTTCCATTCATTGATTTTTCCTTTTATTAATAATATTTTAGTTTGCATAGTCTCTACCAGGAGCGTTAAGGTACTCTTCTAGTGAAATATTTTTTTTATAGATTGTTTTAGCTACATCTTCCCCAACATAGCGAATATGCCAACTTTCTTCCATGTAACCAGTTTTTTCAACGAACTGAGGTTTATATCTAACGATAAATCCATACTTGTGTGTATTTTTATCTAATCATTCTGCTGCTTTTTTACTGCTTTCACTAGTGCCTTCTGCTCCTAAAAGTTAACCTTGATTATCTATAAGATCGAAAACTAGTCCTGTTTGGTGTTTGAAAATCTATCAGCTTCTTGTTTTCCGTGTGAAGCTACATAGTTATTGTAAAGTCTAGCTTGAGTATCGTATGATCTAAAGCCAGAAAGTTGATTGGAAACGTTTAGTCTTAATGCCTGAGCATCGCTGATTAATTTATTGACTTTTTGACGTGCTGTAGGATTTTCACCTGGATTATAATTAGCAGGGAGTGGGTGTTTCTTATTAGCTAAGATAATACCATTGATAATTGTTGGTTGATTAACAGTTTCTGGGGTTTTCCATTAGTTGATGGAGTATTTTCTTTATTGTTATCTGAATTATTATTTTCTTTAGTTGCAGAAGATTTTTTATCATCTTTTTGTGTAGTTTGTTCAGATGAAGTAGTTTTATCATCTTTAGTTAAATAATAGTATCCACCTAGTGCAAATGTTAATACTACCAAAGTAACTGTAACAATAGTAATTACATATTTTTTCATAAAAATATCCCTTTCTATAAATTTAATAAATGTAAAAATTAATATATAAGTAATAAATACAAAATTAGTTGTATCCTCTACTAAATGTCATAAATTTTATAATACTTTTTGTCAATTACAAAAAAGTATTTAACATGAAAAAAATTATTGAGAAATCTTATTTTTTAAAGTGGAGCTTATTTTTTATTTTATTTTAGTTTGATATTTGTATTTTTCTATTTTCCTTTAAAAAAACGTCGGAATTTGGTATAATAATAAAGATACCTATATAGTTTGAATTCCTATATGCAGGTATTATAAAAATATAAAAGGAGTGTTAATTTGGATAATAACATTTCAGATCTTATTGAGAAAGAAATTAAAGAATTAATGAAGAATAAGTTTTTCTTTAGAACTCCTAATAATATGAAAATACTAGCTTATGCAGCGAGTTATTTAATTTTGATATTATTAGGGATATTCCTAAATATTGAAGTTATGACGGCGTTCCTTTCTGTATTTCCACTTACATATGTATTAGGTGCGAAAGGATTAAATTATTATATTCCATTGATTATTTCAGGTGGAGTAATATTGGGATTATTTGCTTCTCATAATATGATATTTTGGTTTGGAATACATATGATAATAGCTTATATAATGTATAAAACCATATATTCACGAGGTTCAAAATTATTATTGGTTGTAACTGTTAATACAATAATATTCTTAGGGATAGCTTTATACGTATTCTTGTCTATAAAAATGGGGAATATAACTATTGATAGTAATCAAATATTAGACTTTATTAATTCTTATGTAAATTCTATGATGGAAATGAACCAAGGTGTAGATAAAAACATAATATTAGAAAGTTTTTCTAATTTGCAAAAGACATTTCCTGTAACATTATTTGTGATGATGTTTGTATATAGTTTAGCTTTGGTGCAATATACATTATCGTTATTAGCTAGAGAATATGTGATTATCCCAGTTTTTCCTAAGTTTAGTTGTATAATGCTAAGCCCAAGAAGTGGATATATATACATCGGTGTTACATTAACAACTTTCCTTGTTGAAATGGAGGCAGGAAGTAATACTTATAGTTTTTGGAACATTTTATTCCAAAATATTACAGGAGTGTTGTCACTTGCGTTTATTTTAAATGGGTTGTTTACTGCGTTCTTCTTTGTAGAACAAAAATCAAAATCAAATATTGGTAAACTAGTGGTGTTTGCATTAATGTTGATTTTTAGTCCTATTTTTGAATTGCTAGGATTTGTTGATAGTATATTTAAATTAAGAGAAGGATATATTGTTATGAAGAGGGGGAGATAAGTATGAATTATAAGAAAAAATATGAATTAATTATTTTTATTATTTTTCTAATTGGCGCAATTCTAAGTGGTATATTTAATATTTATAGCTTAGTAATTTATTTGTTGATGGGCTTACTTATTTTCTTTCTTTATAATAAACAAAAGAAAAAAGCTGGCGAACAAATGGAGCGATATATTAGTAAACTGACGAATAGAATCAAAGATTCGTCAGAAAAAGGAATCAATAAGTTCCCTATAGGTATAGTTGTAATCGATAAAGATAAAAATATTGAATGGGCAAATAATTTTATTTATAAGAATATAAAGGTCGAAGAAATAAAAGGATTAAATATTTTAGATCTTATGCCTGAAATAAAAGAATTATTTGAGTTGGAAACTCCAGTTGATAATCAATTTGAAATTTTTGGTAAATATTTCAAAGTAAATTATCAAAGAGATAGTGGTTATATTTACTTCTTTGATATTACAGAAAGTAAAGTTGTAATGCAAAGATTTAGAGATACTCGTCCGATTATCCTTAATTTAAGTCTTGATAATTATGAAGATGTATCTGATTCCTTAGATGATGAAGTGGCAAGTAGATTGGATGCTACTATTGTTATTACATTAACAGATTGGGCTAAAAAAAATAGTATTTATTTGAAAAGAATAGATGAAGATAGATTTATAGGATTATTAAATGTAAAAGATTTAAAGAAAATTGAAAAAGAAAAATTTCAAATTTTAGATACTATTAGACATCTAAAAGAAGATTTTGATGCACCTATTACTTTAAGTGTAGGTGTTGGAATGGGAACAGATTTCTTGCCAGAATTAGGAGAACTAGCGAAGAGCTCACTAGATTTGGCTTTGGGTCGTGGAGGAGACCAGGTTGCCATGAAAGATGTTGATGGTACGATTAGATTTTATGGTGGTAAAACTAATCCACAAGAAAAACGCACTAGAATTAAGGCTCGTGTTGTTTCTAATGCATTGGCTGATATCGTAAATGATAGCGATAAGATTATCGTAATGGGACATAAACGTCCAGATTTCGATGCAGTCGGAGCTTGTGTGGGTATTTATACTTTTGCTAAGTTTTTAGGTAAAGAGTGCTATATTATCTTAAATGATAGTGATCGAGATGAAACAATTCAGAAAGTAATGTTTGAGATTGACAGTCTAGATGAACAATTATCAAAAGTATTTGTAGACAGTGATGAAGCTTGGGAACTTATGACACCGCAAACAACTCTAATCGTTGTTGATACGTCCGATGCTTCTCGAGTAATAGATGCAGCGATTTTATCAAAAGCCAATAAAAAAGTTATAATCGATCACCATAGACGTGGTGAAGATATAATTACAAATCCATTGTTAACTTACATTGAGCCTTATGCTTCATCGGCATCGGAATTAATTGCTGAGTTAATTGAGTATCAAACTAAGATTGAGAAAATTTCACCTATTGCTGCAACGGTTATGCTTGGAGGGATAGTAGTCGATACACAAAACTTCTCAATAAGAACAGGTTCTAGAACTTTTGATGCAGCAGCGTATTTACGTAGTAATGGTGCTGATCCTACAAAAGTCAAAACTATTCTAAAAGAACCGTTTGAGAATTTTATGAATAGAGTAGAAATTATTAATAATTCTATTCAAAAATCACCGGAGATTATCATGGCAAAAGCCCCGGAAGATAAATATTATACAAATGTTATGCTTGCTCAGAGTGCGGATTTACTTCTTACTCTTAAAGGTATTGAATGTAGTTTTGCTATAGGATACTTAGAAGAAGGTAAGGTCGGTATTTCGGCAAGATCTCTAGGAAAAGTCAATGTTCAACTTATTATGGAAGAACTTGGTGGCGGAGGTCATCTTGCTAATGCAGCAACACAAATCGAAGGAGTTAATTTAAACGAAGCGTTGGAACGTTTAAATGATGCTATTGATAAAATAACATCTTAAAAATAAATCATAGAAAAAAGGAGAAACTGAAATGAAAGTTATATTTTTAGAAGACGTTAAAGGAAAAGGTAAAAAAGGAGATGTTAAGGAGATTGCTGACGGATATGCAAAATTCTTAATAACTAATAAAAAAGCTGTAGCGGCAACAAATGCTAATATGGCAACACTTAAAGGTCAACAAAAACGTGTTGAAAAAGATAAACAAGAAGAATTGGTTCAAGCTAACTTACTTGCAAAACAACTAGAAGGTTTAGAAGTAACTATTAAAGTTAAATCTGGAGAAGGCGGAAGATTATTCGGATCAGTATCTTCTAAACAAATTGTTGAAGAACTTAAGAAACAACATGACCTAAAAGTTGATAAGAAAAAAATTGA
>QWCF01002849.1_pt1 | contig 11156 bp, 9 predicted proteins | sample 1972521 | NCBI WGS metagenome assembly QWCF01 (sample SAMN09866715, study PRJNA288562) | Human oral metagenome isolate term4_saliva, whole genome shotgun sequencing...
TATGGAGTATAGAACTATCACAAAATTAAACTCAACTTATGCAAAAGGATTAGTAAAAGATATTACTCGTGAAGGAAAAATTCATACGCGTTATGAGCAGACATTAGCTCAAACAGGACGTTTATCGTCAGTGAATCCAAATCTTCAAAATATTCCAACGAGAATTGAAGAAGGGAAAAAAATCAGAAAAGCATTTGTTCCAGCCTCTGATGATAGAGTAATCTTATCTATTGACTATTCTCAAATAGAGCTTCGAGTATTAGCTCATATCGCACAGGACGCAGGAATGATAGATGCGTTTAAACACGATGTAGATATTCATACTAAAACAGCTAGTGATGTTAACGGAGTTAGTCTTGAAGAGGTGACTTCTGCAATGCGTCGAGAAGCTAAAGCTGTCAACTTTGGTATTGTTTATGGAATTTCTGATTTTGGTCTATCTAACAACCTTGGAATCACTAGAAAACGTGCGAAAGAATTTATTGACAAATATTTAGAAACATTCAAAGGTGTTGATAAGTATATGACTGATATCGTAGATTTTGCAAAAGAACACGGTTATGTGGAAACTTTATTCAATAGAAGAAGAGCATTACCAGATATTAATGCGAAGAATAAAATTGTGGCTAATCTAAATGCACGTATTGCGATGAATTCACCAATTCAAGGGACTGCTGCGGATATTATAAAAATAGCTATGGTTAATGTATTTGAATATTTAGAAAAAACAAATGTAGATGCAAAATTATTATTACAAGTACATGATGAATTAATATTTGATGTAGATAAAGATATAGAAGAAGAGTTTACAAAAGAAATGATTAAAATTATGGAAGAAGCGGCTAATTTAGATGTTCAACTTAAAGCTGAAGCCAGTAGTGGAGCGTCATGGTATGATGCTAAATAGTTGTAAAAAGTCGATGTAAGTTCGCAGAGTGAGTTACAGTAAGGATATTTCCAGTACTGATAGTTTAGTTTGATATGGAAAAGGTTGTTCAATGATAGGTGGTTGTTGTACTACGAAAGATGATATAAAAATTCTTTCTGAAGTATTGTCTGAAAATTGTTATAAATAAAAAGATAATTCTCAATAAAAATTAGTTTAGTTAATATTTATTTCTGCTAATTAAAAACATCTTAAAACTTAAATAGCTTGAAAAAATATTATAAATAATATATATATTTAAAGTTATATTTGTAGTTAGGTTAATTTGCAACTGATATTCATCTTGTAAATTAACCTTTTTTATATTTTTTAAAAGCTAGAGGAGTTTACGTAATAAAGTATAATAATCTAAAAAAGTTCTTAAAAATAAAAGTTTACAAACTGCCTTAATATTTGATATAATTAATAAAAACAATATTACATGTCAAATGTAAAATAACATTCTGAGGAGATGTGATTATGAATAACAATCCATTAGTTAACGCAAGAGAGCAAATTAAAGGTGCTTGTGAAGTTTTAGGTTATAAAGAAGAAGTGTATGAATCTTTAAAAGATCCGCAAAGATTTACCATATGGTGGAGGTAAAGGTGGTATTATAGTAGATCCAAAAGACTTATCAAAAGGTGAATTAGAAAGATTGTCTCGTGGATATATTCGTGGGTTATACAAATATCTAGGTGAGAAACAAGATGTTCCTGCACCAGATGTTAATACTAATGGACAAATTATGTCTTGGATGATCGATGAGTATAATGTTCTTACTGGAGAACAAGGTATAGGAACGCTAACTGGGAAACCATTAGAATTAGGTGGTTCTTTAGGTAGAACTCAAGCGACTGGATACGGTGTAGCACTTGCTGCTGTGAAGTTTGGTGCTACTGTAGTTGCTGTAACTGAGCGTGATGATGATGGTGTTCAATATGCTGTTTATCGTGAAGAAGGATTATCATATGCAGAACTGCAAGAATGTAAAGATAATAGAGTTAGATTCCATACATTACCAAACACAAAACGTTTAACTTTAGATGAGTTTTGGGCTTTAGATGTAGATGTAGTGTGCCCTTGCGCATTAGAGAATGCTATTGATGAAAAAGAAGCTAATTTAATAAGAGCTGCTGTTGTTTCTGAAGGTGCTAATGGACCAGCAACTTTAGCTGGAGATAAAACTCTACAAGAAAGAGGCGTTGTGGTAATTCCTGATATTCTTGCGAACAGTGGAGGTGTTACTGTATCTTACTTTGAATGGGTACAAAACTTACAAGGTTACTACTGGACAGAAGAAGAAGTTGTAGAAAAACAAGCAAGAGTTATGACAAAAGCATTTAATGATATTTGGGAAGTGAAAGAAAGATTTGCTATTCCTATGAGAAAAGCAGCTTATGTAAACTCTATTGAGAAAATTGTTAAAAATATGAAACTAAAAGGTAAATTAAGCTAATTATAATTTAAAAGGTGAATCGCTAGGAGGAAAGATTTCTAGTGATTCACCTTTGCTATTTATTCGAAAGAATTTCGAGTATATAATCATCAAATTGATGTTGGAATATTTTCTTATAGTCTAAAAATAAATAATGTTGAATTTCTACATTATTTATAGTATCTAAAAGTTTTAGCTGCGTTTCAATTGGAGTTATAGGATCTAGGTATGAAAGTCCATAATGTACTTTTTGAGTTATAGAATTACTGAAATTTAGTACATCTATTGAATTTAGTGTTGAATATAGATACTCTAACTTGTCAGAAAAATCACTTTCAAACTTATAAATGTTTTTGAAAAAAGGAGCCTTTTTATTATTGTTATAGGTATTTATAATATCACAAAGCGAACAGTCTGAGATGAATAGTTCTTTAACGGAATCGTAATAACTAGCGCAAACTATACTAATAGCAGCACCTTGCCCTAGTCCAGTCACTAGAATTTCTTTATTCGGAAAGAGTTTTTCAATAATACTTATAGTATCTAGGGCATCTTGAAAAACTAGATTAAAATATGGTGTGGATGAAGAACCATCTAAAAATGGGAAATGAGAACAAGGAGTGTTATTCTCACTATTACCTGCTTGACCTCGAATATGTAGTGAGGCTAAAGCATAGTCTAACATACTGTATTTTGTTAAATTCAAATAATCTTTATTTTTCACTTTGAATTCTGGGAAGTCGACGATGACGCCTTTAATGTTTGACTTAGGTATAGCTAAGTCTACTTCTATTTGAGAACCATCTGTTCCCTCAAAAATAATTTTTTTATATTGAACAAATGGATGTGGTATATCAATTATATTTTCTTTATATACTAATTTTCTATTTTTTTCTAAATTCATAATGTACTCCTATTCAACTACTAACAAAAAGCTAACTATTTTATCATTAAAGTTCGGGATGTTTTCGTGGTAGTACTTTTTGTAGATGCAAGTTTTTTTTCTACTAGTAATTTCGTTATATATTTTTTCTTGAGTCTCTTTTGGACAGTCTTTATCAAGGTTAGTCATACCGAACAAAACAGAACATTTTAAATTTTTTGCGAAATTTATGGTATCAAGGTAGTAAAGGTTATTCAAGAACTTCTCAGTATTTTTTCCGGTTGTATTAAACCAGCGTCCGTGGTGCGTTAATTCACCATAAGCATTTTTTCTATTGTCTTTTTCATAGATATTTTTGAAATTCGCCAAGAAAGGATAGAGACTAATACATTTAGTTACATTTTTGTTTAGAGCTGAAAATATTATAGAAAATGAGCCTCCTTGAGATGCACCAAAACTAACAATCTCTTTCTCGTTAATGTCTTCAAAAGATGATACAATTTTAGATAAAATAAGACTATCTAGAATATTTTTATAAAAAATCATATCTTCTATATTTTCATCAAGCCCTACTGTTAGATGACCAAAAACTGAAGGTGCAGAACTGCCTGAATCTTTACTTTTACCTCCTTGGTTTCTAAAATCTATGGCGACGACATCATATCCAAGAGAAGCAAATGTTGATTTTTCTAACCAGTTTCTACTTGATGCAGGATATCCGTGAAAATAGAATAATAGAGGAATATTTTTCTGAGGATAGAGTTTTCTATATTTTATATTTTTTATATATTTTGCATAAATAACAGAATTATCATAGCTAATGAATGTTAAATCATAGAACTCTATATTATCAAATTTTGAAAATGAAGTTTTATTTAAAATGTATTTAGGTTGGATAGTATCAATAAGTTCTATTTTTTTATTCCAAAAATTATTAAAGTCTACAATATCTTTCATCTGGTACCTCGTTGCAGCGTTTTCATATATTTTATATACTAACACTCTGTAAAAGAAAATTCCAATATAATGAACTTAAAAATTATGTAGTATATACTTTATTCTCAAAATAATTCAATATTCTAAGTTGATACTATAATAATTGAAAAAAAAGTTTATATGTAGTAAAATTATTTATTAATGACTAAAAATTTATAAGGAAAGAGGTTAAATTAAAACCATATGGATCTCAGTATCTTAAGTAAAATATTAATAATTGTATTATTACTTATTGCCTCGGCAATATTTGTAATGTTTGAATTTTCACTCGTTAAACTTAGACCGACAAGGGTGAATGAATTAGTAAAATCAGGAAATAAAACTGCAAAAATATTAGTTATGATGGTAGAACAATTAGATCACTACTTGTCTGCAACGCAGCTAGGTATTACAATTGTTTCTCTTGGATTAGGTTGGATAGGTGAATCAACATTCCATTCTTTATTTAATCCTATTTTTGAATTGTTAAACTTAAACGAAACTGTTACTCACACTATTTCATTAGTAGTTTCATTTGGATTTATGACACTTTTACATGTCGTTTTAGGAGAATTAGTTCCTAAAACAATAGCGATTCAATCTGCAGAAAAAACATGTTTGCGTGTGGCTTGGCCAATGTATATGTTCGATAAAGTTATGAGACCGCTAGTGTGGTTACTTAATTCATTAGCTAACCTTATAGCGAAAATGTTTGGATTCGAACCTGCTTCTGAACATGATGATATTCATAGTGAACAAGAACTTAGAACGATTATGAAATCTTCAAGACTACACGGTCAAATTAATGATGTAGAGTACCGCTACGTAGAAAGAGTGTTTGAATTTGATAATAAAATTGCTAAAGAAATCATGACACCTAGAACAGAGGTTGAAGCAATTGATATGAGTGATTCTCTAGGGATAATAATGAGACAATTAAAACAGGAAGAATACACAAGATATCCAGTAATAGAAGATGGAGATAAAGATAAAATTCTAGGGATTTTGAATGTTAAGAAATTATTATTTACTGATAAACCTATAGAAACAACTAAAGACTTAGAAGAGTACATCACACCAGCAATAAAAATCTTTGAACATACACCTATTTCTCAAGTTTTAGCAACTATTAAACAAAATAGAGAACATATGATTGTTATAACAGATGAATATGGAGGGACTAGTGGGGTAGTTACACTTGAGGATATTGTTGAAGAGATTACTGGAGAAATTCGAGATGAGTTCGATGAAGATGAACAAAGCTTAATCAAAAAGTTAAAAAACGGTCACTATCTAGTTGATGGTTGGGTTCCGATTCAAGATGTGAATGCATTGTTCCATGTACAGCTTCCTCATGAAGAAGTAGATACTATTGGGGCTTATGTATATTTAGAAAAATATGAAGCAAAAGTCGGTGCTGTTTACTCTATAGATAAATTAACATTTGTAGTTAGAAAAGTAGAGGAAAATCAAATACGAACTTTAGAAGTTTGGAAAGAAAAATAATAGAAATTAGAAGAGATAGAATGAAAATGCTATCTCTTCTTTTTATATATACAGTAACAAATTATTTAATTAGTTAAAATGAACTTAAAAATCTTTGCTATATCTTTACTATTCCGAACAATGGTGGTATTATATACATATAATATACGAATAAAATATATTGAATGTTTTATATAATGATTGTGAATCATTATATGTGCATGTAAGGAGTATAAGATGAAGTTAAAGAGAAGTGAAAGAATAGTAGTCATGACGGAATATTTATTAAATAATCCTAATAAATTAATTCCATTAACATACTTCGTTTCAAAATTTAATCAAGCTAAATCTTCGATAAGTGAAGATATCCACATAATAAAAAATGGTTTTAAAGAAGAAAATATTGGAGAGGTTAAAACGCTAGCAGGAGTAAGTGGAGGTGTTTTATTTATACCGACATTAGTGGAAGAAGATGCTAAAGAGATTCTTAATGGTTTTCTTGATAAAATTAATAATGGAAATCGTTTATTAGCTGGTGGATATATCTTTATGTCTGATATAATAGGTGATCCAAGTTTGATGATTACGGTTGCTACAAAAGGTATTCCAGTTGCCTATGCGATAGCTTCAATACTGAACAAGCCTGTAATTATTATTAGACGAGATAATAAAGTAACTGAGGGAACTACTGTTGCAATTAACTATGTTTCAGGTTCGACTAAGAAAATAGAAACAATGATTTTATCTAAACGAAGTTTAAATACAGGGTCAAAAGTACTATTAGTGGACGATTTTATGCGTGGAGGAGGAGTCCTAACAGGTATGGAAAGTCTAATGAGTGAATTTGATGTTGATGTTGTTGGGAAAGTTATAATCACACAATGTTTTGATTCGCCAAGAGAACATGAAGATGATTATTTATACTTATCAAAAATTGAAAATATCGATGAATTTAATGGAACATTTGATGTTAAATTAGGGAATGTTATAGAAAAATTACGCCAAGTAGAAAAAGAGGATATTGAAAATGAGTAATAATAGATATGCAGTTATATTAGCGGCTGGAAAAGGAACTAGAATGCAGTCGAAGTTATATAAGGTATTACACAAAGTTTGTGACAGAACTATGGTTGAATTAGTTTTAGATAGCCTTAGTGATCTAGAAATGCAAGAAGTAATCACTGTAGTTGGTCATGGAGCAGAGAGAGTTAAAGAAGTCTTAGGGGATAGAACTAAGTTTGTTTTACAAGCAGAACAATTAGGAACAGCCCATGCCGTTAAAGTTGCTAAAGATGAACTTAAAGATAAAGAAGGTACGACTATAGTAATGTATGGAGATACTCCACTAATTCGTCCTGAAACTATCAATAGTATGCTAGATCACCATGAGAATACAAATGCTAAAGCAACTGTATTAACAGCAATAGCCGACGATCCATTTGCATATGGTCGTATAATTCGTGATGTTAACGGGAAGTTAGTAAAGATTGTTGAAGAAAAAGATGCAACAGAACAAGAGAAAAAAATCAAAGAAATTAACTCTGGAATCTATTGTTTCGATAATAAATTGTTATTTGAAATGTTAGAAAAAGTTAAAAATGATAATAATCAAGGGGAATATTATTTACCAGATGTACTTGCTTTAATTCGTGAACAAAAAGAAATAATTGAGACATATCTATGTGATGATTTCGATGAAACATTTGGGGTAAATGATAGAGTTGCTTTAGCTTATGCAGAAAATGTTATGAGAAATAGAATTAATACTAAGCATATGCTTGCTGGTGTTACATTAGTAGACCCTACTAATACGTATATTGCACCAAATGCAATTATTGGTCGTGATACAACAATTTATCCAAATGTTACTATTAAATCTGATACGGTAATTGGTGAAGATTGCCAAATTAAGCCGAATTCATATTTAGAAAATGCGAAAATAGGAAATGGAGTAAAAGTTTTATCTTCAACTATTAGTGATTCGAAAATTGGAGATTATACTAGTGTTGGACCGTACTCACATATTAGAAATAACTGCGACTTAGGGCAGAATGTAAGAGTAGGAAATTTTGTAGAATTAAAAAATACTATATATGGAGACGGATCAAAAACTGCTCACTTAAGCTATTTAGGAGATACAGAAGTAGGAAGCAATACAAATATTGGATGTGGAACAATCACGGTCAACTACGATGGAAAAAATAAATATCGTACAAAAATTGGAAGTGATGCATTCATAGGATGTAACTCTAATTTAATAGCCCCACTAGAAATCGGAGATGGTGCAGTAGTTGCAGCAGGAACAACAGTTACAGAAAATGCTCCTGATGATACATTAGTAATAGCTCGTGTAAAACAAGAAAATAAAATGGGGTATGCTAAAAAAATGCCAGCAGGTAGAAAATCGTAAAATATTATAGTTTAATATTTATTTGATTGTTATAGTAAAAAAAACTAAAATAAACTGTACTAGTTAAATAATAGAGAAAACTTTAATATTATTTTACAATAAAAGAATGAGTTAATATTTATAAGAAAATAATGAAAGATAGGTAATACAACTTATCTTTCATATTTTTTTATCTTGAAATACTTTTATAAAAAGTATATAATTACATATGAGTATAATGTGTTATAAATGCATGTTTGTATTATAATAAAAACACAAGGAGGAAAAATCATGAAATCAAAACACCAGAAAATATTAGAATATATTAAGAGTCTTCCTATTGGAAGTAAAATATCAGTCCGTCAAGTAGCTAAGGAACTAAAAGTTAGTGAAGGGACAGCTTATCGAGCGATAAAAGAATCAGAAAATCGTGGTTTTGTTTCTTCTATTGAACGTGTTGGTACTGTAAGAATTCAGAAAAAAGAACGAGATAATGTAGAAAAATTATCTTATTCTGAGATAGTAAATATTGTAAGTGGACAATTGATTGCTGGTCGCGGAGGTGTTCACGAGATAGTTCAAGACTTTGCTATAGGAGCTATGGATTCAGAGCAAGTTGGTCAACATATTAGACAAGGGACATTATTAATTATAGGTAATCGTCCAAAAATTATCGAGATGTCATTAGAAAAAGGATGTGCAATTCTAGTAACAGGTGGTTACGTGCCGAATGACTCTATTAGAGCATTGGCAGATAGTAAGAACCTACCGTTGATTATTACACCTCATGATACTTTTTCTGTTACACACTTAATTAACAGAGTAACAAATGACCAAATTATTAAGAGAGATATTATTACAGTTGAGAGTATTTATATTAATGTTGAGAAATTATACACTATTAATTTAAATGACACTGTTAAAGACTGGTATGAACTGCAGTTAAAAGTGGGGCACACTAGATATCCAGTTGTAAATGAATATAGTAAATTAGTTGGTATAGTAACAGCAAGAGATGTATTTTTACAAGAAAAAGATGCTTTAATTAAAGAAGTAATGGAAAGAAAAGTAGAAACGACTACTTTAGAAACACCTATATCTTCAGTGGCTAATACTATGTTATCTGAAGGTTATGAACTTATGCCAGTAATTGATTCTAAAAATACATTATTGGGGGTTGTAACTAGAAAAATTGTTATTAATTCACTATTAACTAATAATAGATTCCAGGATGGAAATAATAATGATACATTTGATGAAATAATGCGTAAAGGTATAGTTCCTAGAGCAGATGGACTGCAGGTTAAAATTATTCCTCAAATGTTAGATCAATTTGGTACTTTCTCTAGCTCTGCTTTATTAAGTATTATTGATGAGTCAATTCATATTACAAGCTATAATTACAATAGAAGTGAAGTTCTTATGCAAAATACAACACTTTACTTCTTAAAATCAGTACCATTAGACAGAACAATAACAACAAAAGTAAATATCTTAGATATTGGTCGTAAAACTGCAAAATTCGATGTTGAAGTATACGATAAAACAGAGTTAGTAGCTAAAGCTATGGTAACTTGTCAAGTATTTCAAAGAAACTAACAGAAAGAAGAAGATAAATGGATATATACGAAAATTTATATGAGGAAATTTTCCAAAAAATCAAAGAAAACGATAAAATTATAATTCATAGACATGAACGCCCGGATCCAGATGCTTATGGATCTCAGGGGGCTATGTATCAACTTATCAGAGAAAATTTCCCTGAAAAAACAGTTATAACAGTTGGTAAAGATTCACCATCATTAGATTTTTTATTTAAAAATTCTGAAGTTACTGAAGAAGATTACAAAGACGCTTTGGTGATAGTAACTGATACAGCAAACTTTCCTAGAATAGACGGAAAACTATTTACTAAAAACAATTTTCTTATAAAAATAGATCATCACCCACCAATAGATAATTATGGAGGAATAAATATAGTAAATACTGAAGTTTCATCTTGCAGTGAGTTAATATATAATTTTTATGAATATTTAAATAAAAAATATGATATTAAATTAAATGATGAAGCAGCTAAATTATTATATCTTGGTATAGTGGGGGATACTGGAAGATTTTTATTCCCGAATACTTCTAACGACACACTAAGAGTTGCATCAGAATTAATTAAATATGATTTTAATATGAGCAAATTGTTAGATAAGATGGAGATTATTAGTGATAATATTATGCGTTTTAGAGCATTTATTTTTGAAAATTATGATGTCTATCAAGATGGTGTTGCATATCTGAAAATTACAAAAGAGGATATGGATAAATATGGAGTAGATCCTGGTGAAGTTTCAACAGGGGTAAATTTACTTAGAAGTTTAAAAGATTTATATGCATGGTGTTTCGCTATCGATGAAGGTAATAAAGTCCGTGTGCGTATCAGGTCTAAAGGGCCAGTTATTAATACTCTTGCTGAAAAATATGCAGGTGGGGGTCATCCGTTAGCAAGCGGAGCAACGGTGAAAAACTGGGAAGAGTTAGATGATTTACTAGATGATATGTCTCGAGTAGTGGCAGAATATCTTAGAGAAAATAATATCAAAATAGAAAATTAGACAATTATTTTCAGAATATTTTATAGAATGTTTTCAAAAATCATACTTGACACCAGAAAAATATAATGGTATACTTATTAGAAATTAATAGTAACCAATACTCGTATAAGTAATAGATGGAATATTTTAAGAGAGTACCGTTAGCTGAGAAGGTATATTATAAAATTTATGAAAATGGTTCGAGTGGTTAATAAGGTAAACATAAAATGTAAACTTTGTTCGGCGATCCACGTTATAGGATAGACTATGTTAGTAGTTGTAATAAGTAAAATATAAGGTGGTACCGCGTATAACGCCCTTATTCTGAAATTCAGAGTAAGGGTGTTTTTTATTTTTAAAAAGAGAAAGGAGATAGGCATGATTGAATTAAAAAAAGTTAATAAGATATATAATAATAAAGTTCATGCTCTAAAAGATATTAATTTAAAAGTTGAAAAAGGTGATATTTATGGAAT